>Ga0098033_1000314_pt1 | contig 23398 bp, 30 predicted proteins | sample 1_EtaG_FD_75049 | JGI IMG/M metagenome (GOLD analysis project Ga0098033, IMG submission 75049) | Marine viral communities from the Subarctic Pacific Ocean - 1_ETSP_OMZ_AT15124 metaG | ecosystem: Environmental > Aquatic > Marine > Oceanic | place: Pacific Ocean | collected 2015-01-07
CTCTGTCGTCTTCGTGATAGTTCACGGGATCACATGAACACTTGGAACGTGGGTGATGAACTTTCCGCCACGGTCTATGAACGCCTTCTCCTTCGACATGATCTCCTTCTTGAAATTCCAAGCACCAAGGAATGCATAGTCAACACCATCTTCAATGCCACCAGCAGTAGGAGGCACTACTGGGATATGAACTCCAGGAGACAGCTTTCCTTGCTTGTGTGCCGTCGTGTCAGAGATATAGTCGATGATACCAGGGCCAATCCCGCAGTAGTTGTACACCACCGTTGACTTCGATGTTGCGCCGTAGCCTATGACTCTATGACCCTCATTCTTCAGGCGTGATAGCGTAGTCACAAGATCTTGGCAATTGCTTCTCACCGTCTGAGCAAACAACTTGTATGTGTCCATGCTATCAAGGCCAAGCGCTACTTCACTTCCTATTGCAGCGCCGACACGAGCCGTTACATCATGTGACAAGTCACCAATGCGCTTCGCGTAGATGCGGTTAGATCCGCCATGAACACCAATGCGTTCTACATCGAAAATCTCAAGACCAGCTAGCTCAAGTACGTTCGAAAGTGCAATCACACTGAAGATATGAGCATGCTCATCATAGATCTGATCGAACGAGTAGTTCCTGATCATCTCATCAAGAGAAGGATCCTCAAATACGAAGATACCAAATGGCGCCAAAACGCTCTCTACGGCTACGAAGGCATCAAGAAGCTCTGGGATATGGCACATGCAATTCGCTGCGAATACGACGTCTACAGGGCCTCTGTGGGCCAACACTGCATCGGCTGCCTGGGCATTCCAGAACATAGAGAACGTCTTGTGCCCTTTCGAGTTCGTAATCTCTGCGAAGTTGCCGCAAGGCTCAACCGCCACTGTGGAGTCTGGGTCGAAGTTGTCGATGAATACGCCATCGTTGCTTCCGATTTCAAGAATTGCCGATGGCCCAAACCTTGCCTTCAACATCGATGCAATGGCCGAAAAGTGCCTGCGCATCGTTTCAGAACCAGATGAGACATAGACGTACTCATCATTGAACAACTTCGACTTATCAACGAACCCCATCAATGAGACGAGATTTGTCTCATCATCAAAGCCAATTCTCAAGTCGAAGAATTGTTCTTCTGACTTGTCATCTTTGGTTCTGAATCCGTTTGCAATCGGTTGTCTACCAAGATTAAGAAACTCTATCTTCATGGCATTGAATATCCGAAAGTAGAAATCTCCCAATCAAACATGTTGCTAACACGATCGGTTGCTTGGGAATCATAATAGTCAGCTACGCTCAAGTCATTTGATCTAGACGAAGCATGCACAACTGGCATGTTGCTGAAATCAATGTCGGCGTCAACCGCCGAACAAACCTCTTCTAGATCCTCTTGCAAATACTCATATCGAACAAAGAAGTCAACACATTGCGTTCCACGAATCATGTATTTGTCTCTGTCAACATGCCTGCCATCATGTTTGCTAATCCATCTGCGAAACGTCTCTACAACATTACTGTCATCTGTAGGGACATTTCTTGTGAAATGAAATAGCGATATCATCTTGTCAAATGGGTTCCTGATCGTACAGAACTTGTAATATTCGTTCCAAATGTTATCCCCTATTTGCTCCTTGATCTTTCTTGCCGACATGTGGTTGTACCACATGTTTCCACTTTGGCGCCCTCGTCTTCCAATAATACCAGCATCTGAAACATACTGGTTTCTGCGAATCGTGTATTCCCACTCTCCATCTGGCATACAGAATGGTTCAAACATGATCTCAACAGATGTGCTAGCTGTTTTCTTTGTCTTCGTATAGATGAATTTCTTTCTATGACTTACTAGCATAGTAGTCTGGCCTCTTGTTTCTGACCAATTGCTCGTTTGCAAGAGCACGCTGCTGTCGTTCCGGTGCCCCAAGATTTCCACCTGGATGGATCCGATACCACATGTTTGCTTCATCGACATATGCGATGCTGTCATTCGATACGAGCCCTTGCTCAAGAAGCTCATACATCAATGCCTGATCTGTGGCCGACATGAGCCATTTGCCATTCGCCTTGAACATCTCAGGTTGCAAATCGGCCTCCAGAAGGACTCTTGCCCTGACTGCTCGTGGTGGAGTGCAGGCCCAAGGTCCAAGGATGAACCATTGAAGACGGCGAATTCACGATCGAATGGGCTGAGTTCAACTTTCACGATGATGCCCTGCTATCAGCTTGCTCTCGATGAAATCGACGAACTGCTGTTCGCCAAGGCCATCAAGCCACACGTTGCTCAAATTCTTATCGTCAATGAACACGTCATAGGCCGGCTTGCCCAGCCGAATCTCATGATGCAACGCTCCCCACTGAACCAGTTGCTTAGATGTTACTCCAGTCCAGTCTCGGCCACTGACAGAGCCTCTTGCTGTCCAATACACAATCCTGTGACCCTTCTTGTAGAGCGCATTGATCTTGGCGATGTTTCCAAGCAGAGGAGTTGCGTTGCTGTAATCCCAGTCTGGTGGAGTGCAATTCGGAACACAAATGGTTCCATCGATATCAACGTAGATGTTCATTCGCCACCTGTGTAGAAGTCGAGATTCCTGGACCGAACCAGCTTCTCGTTGCTCAGTGCCTTCTGCTGTTGCGCCTCGGAGCCGAGATTGCTTCCGGCATGAATCCGATACCACATGTCGGCCTCGACGTAGTCGATGTTCTTCCTGGTCACATCACTCTGCTCGAATAGCTCGAACCAAAGCGCCTGATCTGTGGCGGACATGATCCACTCTCCGCCATGCTTGAACATCTCAGGTTCCAGAACTGCGTCCATCAGGACTCTTGCTCTAATGGCTCGTGGATGCGGACACGCCCATGGCTTCTCGCGCACATTCTCCTTATTGACACTGTCATCGTATTGTGGCATCGGCCAGCCGATCATGCGGCCGAATACGAAATCGACATTGTCATCTTCGAACGCCTTGGCCAACTTCGAGATACAGTCTCTTCCCACCATCTTGTCATCTCCATCGAAGAAGATCACGAAGTCATCTGGATCTGGGTCCTGTGCCAAGTACGCCTTGGCCATCTCAAGTCTTGCCGATGCTTGTCCCTGGCGCTCTTCGTTCTGTAAGAGCGTGACGGGTGCCTTGGAACGAGCGACCATCTTGTCGAACTTTGGCTTCCATACGTCATCGACAGGAGAACCGTCGTCGAACATGATGATGGCCATCTCGCCGTAGTCCTGTGAGATGAACGTTCTGATTGCCTCGAATGGATATTCGTAAGTGCAGTGGAAGTTGCTGAGTATAGTAGCCTTCATCCGTTCTCCAGTGCCATTGCGTACAGCCCGTAGGCCATCTTCTCGTACTCCTTGAACTCATCCAGAAGCTCAGGAGTAAAATAGTCCATGTACGTATCCTCTCCGCTTCTTCCACGGCCCTCTGGGAGCACTCTTTCGGATTCTGCTATGAAGGCCACGTCTTTCTCTGCGAAGCCCTCCTGGGCCACCAGGAAGCGGCTCAGGCCATTTGCGACAGAGTCGTATGGGATGAGATGGATGCGCTCGGCGTAGTCTTTCCACTTCTGCTCTTCGATGTAGGCCTCGTCTATCTCCAGCCACTCTGACTTCGGATCACGAGAGAAGTAGCGTACGACGTCAGCAGACTGCCTACCGATCCTCATGCCATTATCTGGCAGAAGGTAGTGACCTTCGTGGCGACCATCCGTGAGCATGAAGTCCAGGAACTCTGAAAATGAGATGTCGGGCCAATGCTTCCAGCGTTCTCTGGCCCATGCAACGACAGCCGGTGTCGCATGCTGCTTGAACCAAGCGAAGTTGAACTGACTCGCCACTCGATCCGCAGGATCACGAACAACAGCGACAATGTTTGCCGAATCGTAGAGTCTCTGGTTCAAGTGCTCTACTCCACCGTGTTTTCCTACGCTTGGGAAGGTGACGTTGCGGATCTTGCGTCCCTTCGACTCGTACAGCTTCGTTAGAACATGTGTCATCCACGTTCCAGCATTCTTGCTGACATGGAGAAAGACTGTTGGCTTTCCCGTTGCCTTGTTCCTGTCAGTGATCAGCACAGATTACTCCTCTGCTTCGACAGGCTTGGCCTCATCATGTTCGGCAGCAAATTGTTCGTCTGCTTCAGCATCATGGCTGTCTTGGGTATCCTGTCGTTCCTTTTGCGCCATCTTCATCATCTCCTGGGCCTCTTCTTTCGAGAGCTTCAGGACTGTTTGGTACAGGAACGAGCGTGGAATGTCCTTTGGCGCAGCGGCGATGACTTCGAATCTCATTCGGAGCTTCTCAAGATCCTCAGGATCACCGGCTTCGTGGACAATCTCAGTCGTTCCTCCGTGACAGTGGATGGCTTCAACATCCTCGATGCTGTCGTAGGTTGCTGTAGATGCCGTCTCCGTTAGCCAACGAAGTGCTACACGGCCATCATGGAAGATGACACCTTCGGCCACACGGCCAGTGCCAGAAACGCCAGAGACGTCCGCTTTTCGATTGAGATAGAAGTTCTTCATATGTGTTGTTTGATTGTGTCCCAGAAGTATGTGCCACGATGTTCAAGATACTCTCGTGCGGCCTCCGGTGTTTGGAACCACTCCTCATCCTTCATCTGGACAAGGTCATTGATGTGTATCTCGCACCCTAAAATTAGGGCCTCGATCGCCATTCTAGGGCAAGAGTCGTGCATTGTTGGAAGAAATACAAGTCCTTTCGACTTCGACATCTCACGAAGTAGTTGCTTCGGAGACAGCTTTGAGAAGAGGCGAACTGGGGTAAGTTTGTTTGCTTCTGCAAACGCTACCGATTGCTCTTTACCTTTCAGTGGATGCTGTGTATCGAAGATTAGATAGTCTTCTCGGGGTCTCCTTGATGGCCTGGATTGGAGCTTGTCGACGAATGCCCAGAAATCCTGCGAGAAGATGCTCGACAGAACCTCGGTTGTCTCATCGAAACGCCCTCCATCACCTCCGGTCTCCACAATCTTCTCTCGATGGATCTTGCGCTGCTCCTCGCTCATGAAGAAGGAACGCTTGCGATTTGGATGAGCCCAGAACTCTCTGTACCACTTGCCCCAATCACCCTCGTTCTTCAAGAAGGGATCTTGTGGCGTGAGAAGATGTCTTGTGGGAGAGACCTTGTTGTAGTCGAACTCGATGCTGAAGAATGGCCGCTTGTCTAAGATCACCCTGACGTCTTGCGGACGAGACATCTGAGTCATCGAATCGACAATCGTAACGTCGAAGCTATCATCCGCAGCGATATGCTGATTCACCATCGCCGTCTTGATTTGAACGACCTCTGTATCTTCAGCGGCCTCGATGATGGCAGCACCAGTAAGCTCTGCACCGCCTATATGATCTGCCGTAGTGAAGTCTGCAATCCAAAGTGCTCTCACTTGAGTCCTACCAGAATCTGTTGAATCTCCAGATACAGGGCTGCTTGAGATTCGCTTGCAGAAGTTGCATAGCTGAACAGTGGCGCATGGTTTTTGTTTGCATGGCCAACAAGTTCAAGATACGCACTGAGAACCGTGCGTTCGATGTTCATCGAACCCACAATCAGTTCTCCTACTTCATCGCTGACGCCCGGCTCATGCTGGATGACGATATCAAGTTCGCCGCCATACATGGCCAAGAGCTTAATTGCCTCGTTGCTCCTTTCATGTGCCTTGTCTGCCAAGTCTTCGAAGAAGGCCTTGTATAGAACCACATTGGCGCCACGAAGGCTGTGCGCAATCCATCGATATCGAATCGAGGCCGTGAGCGAATATGCCACAATGGTCGACAAGCATGTGTTGTAATGGTGTTCTGTGCTCAGCTTCTGAACCTTGTTTACATCCATGTAATCCAATGGTGCTTTGACCACGACATTGTTGTCAGTCATCTGCTCCTCCAAGTATCCGAAGGTCGTTCTCGTACATGTCGGAAAGCAGAGCCTTCCAATCATACTCAGGTTCCCAGCCAAGCTGCTCTCGTGCCTTCGTTGGGTTCCCGAGAAGGAACGGCACGTCCGATGGGCGCATGAAAGCTGGGTTCATCTTGTAGACGTCATCGTAGTCAAGTCCGGCGAGGCTGCACACGTACTCAAGCTGCTCTCCGATGCTGTGTGACTCTCCGGTTGCGATGACGTAATCTTCAGGAGTGTCCTGTTGAAGCATCAAGTATTGGGCCAAGACGTAATCCTTCGCATGGCCCTCATCTCTGCATGCTGCCATGTTACCCATCTCGACATGGTCTTGCAGGCCAAGTTTCACTGCTGCAACGCCATCCGTGATCTTTCTCGTTGCGAAGTCGAAACCACGCCTTGGACTGGAATGGTTGAACAGGATTCCGGAACATGCGAAGATCCCGTAAGCCTCACGGAAGCTGATCACTGCATGATGGGCAGCTAGCTTCGCCACTGCGTACGGAGACCTCGGATGGAATGCTGCACTCTCATCGTATCCTTTCGGTGGGCAGTTGACGCCGCCAAACAACTCGCTCGTCGAGGCTTGGTAGAACCTTGTCTCCGGAGATGCTCTGCGAATGATGTCCAATGCAGCAACGACAGCTTCGGCATCAACCCTGAAGGTTGCTGTCGGAATCTTGAAGCTGTGGCCGACGTGCGAATTATGAACCACGACATTTCCCAATCCTGCACAGAAATTCTCTAGCCCCTCTACAGAGATGTCGTATACCCAGCCTTCATAATCAATTTCTTCATAGAATCGATCGCCTTGATTGGGTTGATGAATTCTAGTTCTGCGAATATCAAACCTATCTTTCCAGCCGTTGTCATACACATTTCTGCTGTAGGTGTAATCCCATCCTTGTGTTGTGAAGAGCAGGCAAACTTCAGCAGCTAGTCTCTGTGATACTGTAGTATACCTCTCCAAATCAGGCATTGTCTTGCGCTTGTCAAAAGACCCGTCTCCTTCAAGCATTTTGTTGAGCAACGTATTTCTGACCAACTCAGGATTTAAGTCAAACACAAACGGTGGCAGATGCTTATCTTCTGATCCATGTCCGAACCAAAATCGCATCAGGATATAAAGAGACTTGGAACTACACTCTAAACGCCAAACATCATCGAACCCATCTTTCTTGTGCTTAACCAAGCAGGATTGAGCATCGCAAAACAAGCTCAAATCATTCTGAAGTTCTTTCAGCCACGATTTGTCCTGCTGACAAATCGCCACAATGTATGAACCATTTGCCTTGTTATGCGTGGTCCAACCTTCAGCAACAAAAGCACCGCCAAATCTCAAGAGCGCAGCAAGAGTCCCATCATGTTCAGAAAACAATGAAACAATGGAACCAGAACTGCTGAGTGCTTTTGCTCTATTACCCTCCACAACTAGGCCCTTCGCCTTGGGCACAATCTCTGTTAGGGGAGACCGGTTATGGTAATTCAATCTCCTCATTGGCAAGAGTTTAGGATTGTCAGTTGGACGACGAAGCTGGCCCATTTCGTCGAAAACAGAATGGTTCGGAGTAACAAGAATTTCTCCCCACTTCTGCCTAAGACGAACCAACCTTCCCTTAAACCAATGTCTTGATACCTGTTTCAAACGTCCGAATGTTCCCATTCCAGCCCAATATCCCAATGCTTTTAGTTGGCCAGTATTAATGTTGATCACTTCAGCATCGACTTCTCCGCCCTCTGTAGAAACACGCACTTGCTCTACTCTGTCAGGAGAACTTAGGCTTGACCACAAAGACTCGATAGTTCGAACCCTTGTGCCGTACCCATCACGATGAGTTGTGATCCATGTTTCTGGATGTACAGACATTGCCGCAAGATTGAAGTACATGTCCGGACGCACGCTTCCCACCAGATCTTGAACGAACGTGTAGTCGGTGATGTCACCTTCGATGAGATGCAGGCGGTCGTGGTCATCAAAGCCATAGACGTTGTCGAAATTCGTCCCAGATGAGATTCGTCTGTAGACGCCGTACACCTCATAGCCTTCATCAAGCAGGAGTTCGGCCAAATAGCTTCCGTCCTGCCCCAGAACCCCTGTTACGATGACTGCGCTCATTCGTAAATCGGCGTGGTCTGACGAAGGTTCATAACTTCGAATGTGAAGTTCTCACTCGTAGAGGGCACATAGACCCTTCCTACTTGGCCCAGGCCTCCGGGGAGAGCCTCAAGCTGTTTGTCGACAAAGTCGCTCTTGTCGGCATCGCCAAGCATTGCTGCCGGAATATGAACAACAATGAAGCAGTTTTCAACGAGTGCAAGTGCGCTCAATATGGGTTGACCTGGGTTGACCCCAACAGCATCATCTGCCATGTGTTTACCTCAAAAAGTGTATGGTTGTGTGCTACACTTAACACACGCACAATTGAAGTCAAGCAAAAAGATCGCTCAAGTGTAGAAATCAAACATTGGCACTGGACCCATGATCTGATCTGCAATATGGCGCATCGTTGTTGCGTGTCCCTTCATGAGGAAGTGGACCTTCGGAATACGACACCATGTCATTGCACCACCGCACATCATGCACGGCATACGAGTCGTGTATAGCTCTGCGCCTTCTGGGCTCGAACCTCTCTGGATAGTATCGGCTATTGCCATCATTGCTGAGTGGCTCGTTGGGTTGTCCGTCATATGGGTCTTGTTCCATCCCCAGCCGACCGGATTATCTCCGAACGACAAACAAGAACCCTGTGCCGGACCACCTTCTAGTGTTCCGTTGAATGCTGCGTGCATTGCAAGAAGCTCTGGGCGAACACGTGCGTCGAACTCGTATGGTTCTGGCGTTGCTCTGAGAACGACACCTGGAACGATTTGCATTCTGGCGCATTCTCCAACTCGAAGTTCAAGAACCCACTTGATCCCAAGGCCTTTGTAGCGATCCTGTGAACCCGGCTGACAGTTGGTGTAAACGCTCTTTACGACAGCGTTCTCATCCAGCATCACGATGTCGATTGGAAACGAGACATCGTCCATCCAGAACGTAACATCTTGGGCCACTGGCATGACAAATAGTAGGCCACCACCTCTTGGTGGATTGCCCCATTCGTTCAGGCCGTTGGCTCGCTGCACGTCATCTTCAGCCAGGAAGCAGCAGATGTCCTTGTTGGTGTTCTGAGTTACGAGTCGGATCATGTTCATGGATTAGCCCTCTTGCACAATCCGTAAGTAGGTTCACAGCTTCCAACCTATGGCCTTCTTCTTCTCTTCCATTTTCCAACCATGCTCTATATCTCTTCGTTGCCTATTGGCGTGAGGGTCTGTGCGATTCCAGATAGAAGCCCATCCATGCACATGTTCTTGGGCCATCTCTGGAGACATGCCATCTTCAACAAGCACACATACGGTCATTCTTTTGAAAGCTCCAGATAAGTCATCGTTAAACGCCGGAACCATTGTCCCATCAGGCAGCGGCGTGAACCACATTAGAAAGCTATCCCGATACGTCAGCCTGAGCGAGGTAACACTTCCTACCTCGGCCAGTTCGAAGTCAGACTTCTTACGCCTGAACTTGTTCGCCATCATTTCGATGATGACTTCTGCCGAATCCTTTTGCTTGCCCATCACAGCCTCCGGCCTATAGATCTCCTCTTCCTCTCCTTGCTCCGTTTTTCCCAATACTTGTCTTCCTCAATCTCACGAGGGTCAAGCTTTGGGTCGTATCCTTGTGCCAAGATTATGGCCTCTCTCTCAGACTTCCCCTGCTCGATGAACTTGATTTGCATGACATCGCACTTCGCCCAGTTAAAGTCTTCTGCATCTGGACAGAAGCCAAATGTTTCATTCGGGTTTCCATCGTCACCATCCCAGCTTAGAACAACATCCTTCTTGTAGAGCAACGAGAAGAATCCAGCGCAACCACAATCGCCTCCTGAGCATGGCTCGTGTGTCCACTCGTAATCGTCCCTGCGAGTGCGTGTCGCAAACGCCAAACGATCAATGAATAGTTCTCCTAGTGTCTTGTGGCGAGACATTGTCACACCTCATGATGTTGCCATACATTGGATAACTATTGTGGCAACTATCGAAGGTTTCGGATTACCTTGTATGCTTCTCTGAACCACTCTGGGAACATCTTCTTGTTTCTCTTGTAGAACATGGCGAAGTTCGAGTCAAGGATGTACGTCACAGCCTCATCTTCATGGCTGCGCACGGATCTGCCCAACATCTGGCATATGAGCTTCACTGTTTCGTATGGATACCACATCTTGTTCAGGTCCATCTTGCGCTTCACAAGCGGATCTCCAAGATACGGATATGGCACCTTCATGATGATCTGGAACTTGCTCAGGTCTCCCTTCAAGTCCACGCCTTCCGCCATCGAAGGTGACACCAAAACACTGTCGTCATCATCTCGTGATGTGTGCGATTCGAGGACAACATCACGATCATCTGTTTCGTGGAACAGAAGGCGCTTTGCGTGAACACCTCCAAGGTTGTCCCTGAGATATGCGGCGTTTGAGTAGGTGTGTGTGTGGATGATTCCCTTTTCACCGGCATGCTCATCCAGGACTTCTCCGATAGCAGCCACGAGGATTGGCAGTGTCGTGCCCTTTTCCTTCATGCTCATGGACCCCTGACCCCAGAGCAATGTCATGCGATGCTCGATGTCGAACGGCGACGTGTGCGAAATGACCTCAGCTTGATCCAGTGGGATTCCAACCGACCGACAATACGCTTCGCCGTTGAGAATGGTTGCGCTCATGCAGATTACGACTTGCCCCTTGTTGTAGAGCAACGAATCGGCGTATGGCGAAACATCAATCGTCTTGTAGACGATTGTACGACCCTTCACATACTTCTTCGTCTTCCCATTGACCTCTTTCTCGCCCCACTGCAATTCGACTTGAGGAACCCAATTGTCAGGAAGCCTTCTGAAGTTCTCTACGAAACGAGCAACCTGTCTCTCGGACTCAATCACACGGTCTGCGTCACGAATGAGTTCCTTGGCAGACTTGTTCGTCTTGCCCTTGGCAATCATGTCGTCGAGCTTCATCTTGATCTCACGAGCACGCTGTGCTTCTGCACGAAGCTTTGGCATGTAGTCGTCTTCGATCCACAGGGACAAGATGTCACGTGCTTCCTGGGCCTTGGGATCGTCCATTGATGAGATGTCGTCTGTGCCAATGGGCCACTTCATCTCAAGCTTTCCTTCGACGAATCTCTGTGAGATACGCACTTCGACGAAGCTCATCAGCTGCCGCTCGATGTTGTGTGCCTCATCAATGACGAGAAGCTGTCGAGTAGGACATCCGCTACGAGCATGCAAGAAGTATGCAAAGCTGGTGACAGCCAGCGATGCTTCCATGAAGGCCATTCTAGCGGCTCTGTAGCCGCATCCTGCTCCAGTACAGGCCTTGCGCCAGTTGCTGTTGAATTGCCGCTTGCCTTCTTCACGTCCATTGAGCTTCATCATGTCCCAAGCGTTCTTGCAGTTCTCGTTTGGGTTGAATGAGCAGTCGTAGTTCGATGCAGACTTGAGATTCCTCATGCCTTGCGGGGCGAAGTCTCGCATGTACTGATCTTGAAGAACCTTCTGCGTCGTGATGAAGGTTGCCCCAGGCTTCACCTCAGACTTGTCTGTCGGCGCCTGCATGTACTTCTCGGCCCAAAGACCAAGGGTCACACCAATCAGGCTCTTGCCGATGCCCGTTGGCTCGTCAAGGACTATGAACCGCTTCCCGGCCTTGATTGCGGTGATTGCCCTGTCGATGGCCTCAGCTTGCTCTATTCTCGGCTCATAGAGCGGGAAAAGGGCTCTCCATTCGTGTTCGTGTAGCAGCGTCATGCGCCTCCTTTGTTGAGGAGGAAGGCTACCATAGCACTGCTGGATTCACAAGGTGATTCTTGTGATCAGCCCTTGAAATTTGGGTTGATACCGAGGCGCTCTCCAGCGAACTTCTTCAGCTTCTCAAGGTCACGGCACATCTCGCTGGCGACTTCCTTTGCTGTCATGTTGTTGTGAGAGATGTTCGTGGAACGTGCCAGAACATCATAGTTCGATTGCAGCTTGTTCAACGCTGCCATGATCTCTTCTGCGGGTGTGTTTTGCATTGTAATGCTCTTGGTTTTTGGTTTACCCAGGACTGCTGACTGAAGAATTGATCCAAACAGTGCTAGCAGAACATACCTAGCCCCTTCGGAGCGTAAGTCGTTACGAATCTGTTGTATCCTTGTCTTCAACTCCTGAAACCGCCTGTACACTGATTGCAGCCACGAATGCACGTGATACCCTCAGTCGCTCAAACGACGGAGTCATCCAGCCGATATCGTTTCCGATGCCAATGCCGATAGACTCCATCATTACGTTGAACCTCGATTTCGAGAAGCGCCAGAGACTCGGAGATACCATGCACTCGCCTGGAATCTCTGCCCAACGACGCAACTCCATCAATCCGATGTTGCGATCGTAGAGTTCTTGATACTCCGGGTTCTCTTCCAGCCACTTGTCAATGCCTTCCCGGACAATGCGCTCAGACTTCTTCGGGCCGATACCTTGTACGCCGTCGATGTTGTCGCTCTTGTCACCTTGTAGTGCTTTCATCGGTAGATAGGCGACTTCTGGGCACTCTCTGAAATCCTTCTGCTGTGGCGACCAAAGACGAATTGGCACCTTTGTGTCTTCTTGAAGGATCTGAATCAGGTCTCGGTCCGACGAACAGATGAGAATGTCCTCAGCGCCCTCAACCTCATTTCCCAAGATCATGGCAGCCTCGTAGATCGAGTCGTCAGCCTCCAGATTGTTGTGCCGGATCACCACACATGGAATGAGCTTCGTCAGCATCGACTGCAACAGCCTCATCTGGCGCTTGAACTGCTCCCACTTGAATGTGGTTTTCTGTTGTCGGCCAGCCTTGTACTCCTCTCCCATGACTTCCTGCCTGTGAAGCGGGACGCCTTCGATGCATACGATCAGAGAACCAATCTCGTGAATGCGGATGTACTTCGAAAGCATTCCGAGGAAGTTCCGGATGACCATGTTGTTGTCAGGCCCAGGGTTCTTCTGCGTAGCAGGAATGTGGGCCATGTGAAGGACGTTGTTGAAGTCCAGGATCATGTAGCGCATTGTTTAGCCCCAGGCCCAATCGATTGGGCCAGTGTAATCTTTCTCAAAGTGTACTGCTCCAAACGGAAAGCCTATATCGAAGCCGATTTGCCTTCCAGATCCAAGGTATAGCACTTTCCGAATGCCTCCATATTCTCGAACCAAACTCATTCTTGGAGCAGAACTGAATAGCTTCGACAATGGAATCAAGAATACCACATTAGATGCCAAATCAAAACTATGTCTCATCCAGTCTGTCATGTTGCTAAATGGAGGGTTCGTTACAATCCAATCATAGCAAGATTCGACATCAAAGAAGTCTCGGCCATGAGTGATCTCACACCATTCCGTTCCATCAGGCAAAACTTCTAAGAACGCGCCATCACCCAAGGCAGGCTCCAAGCAAGAGCCCGCTGGTTTACACCAATCCACAATCAAGGAGGCAATTTCTCGATCAGTGAAGTGGGCATCTGAGTAGTTTTGCAAATTTTTGGTTCTTGGCATATCAAACATTGTTGCACACAATGCCAATAGAGTCAACCAGAAACCTCTACCTCGTACACATTTTCACCCTTCGTCTTGAAGTCGTTCTTGCGCATCACCGTTACGATGTGAAGACTGTCTCTCCCAGGTTGCATGTTCAACGTAGCCACGATATTCAACGTTTCACCATGTCCATCTCGTGCCTTGATCGTGAATGACTCGTTGTTCCGGATCTCGCCGTTCGCAAAGTCCGACATGAAGTCTGATGTTGCCGCATCGATTGCTTTGACGACATCACGCTTCTCAATCGGCTTGCCATGTCTGCCAAGACGCTCTTCGCCATGCTGTGTCAACACCAAGTCAAGGCCATCAAGATCCAGAACCCATTTGCTCTGGTTCAGAGCACTGAATTTCGTACGCTCGTCAAGCGTTTCAAGGATGAAGGCTGCCAAGAGTTCTTCTGTGCTCTCGCTGAGATACTCTGACTTTGGCGAGATATCAGATATGGCTTCTGGTGGTATGTGTGTGTAGGTGAAGTAGGCACCATGGGGCGTCTGTGGATCAAGGTAGAACTTGGTTCCCTTCCGAAGCTTGTCTAGAGCAATTCTGACAACGACAATGTCATCTGACATCGTCAGCGTTCCACCTTTCAAGTCTGTGGCATCTTGAAGGAAATACTTCATCATACTCATGTCACCCAACACATACACTCGATCTGGGTATGTGCTATCATGGGATGCTTTACCGCCTCTTGGTTTCAAGCCACCTGTTCTGATGCTGTCTTCATTTGACTTGTCTGTGACGTGATACAGATATGCATAGCCAAGGACTTTTTCAAAATCCTCTGGTGTAATGAAGTCTCTCGTTCTGATCTTGTGAAATGTGATCTTACGACTCAGATTCATGTCAGTGACTACCGTAGGAAACCAACCTCTCTTCTCTGCAAAATCCTTCCAAGCTTCTTTGGTTACCAACTCTTCATCGAACGGTTTTTCAAAATAGACGACGACCTTATCCGGAAGCGTCGCCGAGTTCACTGGGCGCGGGTGACCAGATAGGCCTTGTGCTTCTATTTCCCTGTACAAAACTCGATGGAAATCGTCGCTGTCCAGGGCAATAGCTTTGTTCTCGACAACTGCTATCATGCTGCGATAGCACTCCCGCCATCTCCAACCAGTTCTGAATCAGTATCATCCGTGTAGCTTAGGGCGTGCGTTCCTTTGTCGCCGTCAGCTTGTGTGCATGGTTTCTTTTCGATCTTGTATGGCATCTCATCAAATCTCCAACCATTCGAACATCTTCCAGTCGTTTAGCGGCGCAGGATCTGGTCGTGCTTCCATCTCATCCTCGTCACCTTCTTGGGCAACTCGATCTCCAGCGCCAACCGTGGCTGGTTCTTCGGACGCAACAACTTCCTCTTCTCCAGCCTCAGGCTCGATAACCTCTTCTTCCCCAGTGACTTCTTCGCCCTCTTCTTCGGCTGGTGTCAAACCAAGGTCTGCAAGATCTGTCTCCTCGCCGCCCTCGATATCTTCAAGGTCGATCTCTTCTTCACCACCAAGGCCTGCAAGGTCAGCTTCCAAGTCTTCTTCCGGTTCAGCAACCATGCTAACAGCTGCTGCTGCTGCTGCTTCTGGATCGCCGCCGAGATTCGTGAACCTATCTGCCGCAACTTTGGTCAGCGGCACGATGCTCTTGTCAGAGATCGGAGAGTCTCCGGAAATGCCCTTGAACAAGATGATCTCCTGTGCAACAGCGTCATGCGTGCCCAGGGCCTTGTCCAGATACGTGTAGATGGTCTCGAACCCCTTCTCCTGGGCTGCGTTCCTGAAAGCCGCCAGACGTGTTCTGAGAGGCTGTGAGAGTGCTCCGCCATCGAAGTCATGCTTCTCTTTGGCGATTGCCAGAAGTTGGATGAGAGACTCTAGGAAATTGCTCTTGGTCATTCGCTGGTCTCCTCTTCGTATTCTTCGGCCGTGAGAATGGTCACGCCAACAGAACCGCCGAAGAGGTTCGCAATCTGGTCAATGGCCTCTTCAACAGCATACGCTGGTGACAGGTAGATGTGATACGTTGGACCAACATCCTCGCCAACAGTGAGATTAGCCATGATATCATCGATGTCTTCTTCCTCACCTTCAACGCCGTATCCGACAACCTGACCAAGGCAGTACAGATCGATGTTCTTTGCGACATCGTTGAGATACCAGTTGGCTTTGTGGGAGAGCTTCAAGTAGAAGGCTTCTCCGTCTGGGTTCACATTCGGATGCTGGTCGTATTCGTATGGGGAATTGAGAGCGTTTCGATAGTCTCTCTGGTCCATGTGCCAGGGAAGATGGAGCCCTGCCAACTCATTCAGGCGCTTGAAGTCATCGCTCATGTTGTTCTACCTCAGGAGGTTTGTTCCTCTGTAAGTAGAAGGCTTGAGCCACTGATGTTCATGCTCTTGTCAGATGTCGTTGAATGGGTTGAGAACGACGTAATCACCGTCTTCCAGGTTGATGATGTGCTCGCCTTCGTCAATAGCATCAACGCAGTTCTCAAGAGCTATGGCCACGATTGGTGTTCGTGGGCCAAGGTATGCTCCAACTGTATTGAAGTCGACCCACTCTTGAGCATCACACATCAAGTCTTCTGATGTGTTGTCATCCATCATCGCAGCATTGGTTGTGACCAGCAAATCATAATCGTACACAGCAACACACCCAGAAGGCCTCTTATAGACACCAACTATGCAAGAATCGAGCCTATCTCGTGGCTCATATACACATGCGCCATTGAGGCGGGGGTCTTCGAGAATGTCGATGAGATCTTGGTCCATTTCTGTCATAGTGTTGCTATCGTACTTGTAGAGATTTCCCTCAGATCGAAATCGTCACCGTCCTTGATGACGAACTCTCTGAAAATGACGTTGTCTTCGTCTGAATGGTCTGCCCTGGTTCCGATGATGATTGAGCTTGGGAACTTCTTCTCGGCCAAGATCCAGCTTGCCCAAGCATACTTCGCTGCTGATGCTTGAACAGAGTCGAATGCGTTCACGACCGGAACCGGAAGCGTCTTCTTGAGATTCCTGATGCTGTAAGTTGTCGGCATGTCCATCGGTGCAAGCTCAGCGCCATCACCACCAATCTCATCCACACTCCAGAGCCTTCCACAGTTGTCGCAGGCGTAGACACCAGCAATCATCCTCGCTGTGATTGGGTCCACACGCTGGAAGATCTCGAAGAAGTACGATGGGGCAGAATGAGCCAAGATCCTTGTGTGAGGATTCTGGCAGATGCACTCGACTTCATGGATGATGAAAAGAGGCCCGGTGTACTCAGGCTTCTTCTGTTTCTTCTTCCTTTTCGTTGCCATCAGCGTAGGCCTCTGAGTTCCCATAGAACTCTGTGAAACCAGCGCATGGCCGGTGGCCAATGAGGCGGAGGGACGTTGCCAACATCGACGTAGAAGACCTTTCTACGGCTGTTGATGATCATCTTCATCGTCTTCGGCTTCCTCTTGCTCCCAAATCTGCTCCAACATGATGCGTACGTTGACGCTGTCTTCGAAGTTCTCTGAAGCCTCTGCGGCATTCAGGGCAACCAGAGAGAAGTCGGCAAGGTCATCTTCGACGTCATCACCAGAAGTCAGCTTCTCTTGAATCACCGACTTCACATGTGTCAATGCCTCGTTGACCAACGTATTCTCAAAGTCGGCCTCTACGACAAGTAGGCGCTGTGCTGTCAATAGTAATTGTGCCATGTGATTTCCTTATAGGTGCCCTCGCTCAGCATACTTGCGAATCTGTCCCATCACATTCTGGAACGTGTCTTCTGCATACTTGCGAGATTCTGCCGCATGAGCCGATTCGTGTACGATAGCATTCCCACCAAGCCTCTTCGGCTTGATTTCGATGGTGCTATACCTGTTCGTCTTGAACGTGCTGATTGTGCGACCGACCGCATCTTGCTGCTTGACATCGTAGAGGCCAACCACAAGATATACTCTCCAGTCGTTTGCCGCATCTTTGTACACGTTGAGGATTTTCAAATCCCCTGCTCCACGTGTGTCTGCGAACTGCTGACAGATCGCCTTGTCTTCTGCTGAAAGATTGAGTGCCATGTTTGGTTTACCTTGTGTATTGATCCATACAAAATAGGGTCAACAATTGATTTGCTGCTTCGACATGCCAACCGCATAATGGTACTTGATGCTCTTGGCTGCCGAAACATACCACTTCATCAAGACCTCATCAACACCCTTCGCAAACCGTCCATCAGGGCGACAAATCTCATCGCCAAGCTCATTGAACAGATTCACCATTGAACCAAGGCCGTGCATCAACACGAAGTCTTCAATGTTCTGCTCTCGCTCATCCAAGCGATAGATGACTTCAGATGCTGTCGCTGGGATAAATCGTTTGTCTTGGTCGTTTGCTGGACTCATTTCTTCTTCTTTGTGTTGTTTGATGATGGTGCGAATGGTCTCGATTGGTTCTACTGCTTGTTCTGTCATGCTTGACACATCTCCTTTATGATGTGGTCTTGAACACACAAGCATACTGCCAGCTTATGAAACACAATGCAAGCAGAATCTACTCTAGCCCAAGGATGTAACCAATCTCGTCTGGTAGCTCCACATCTTCTGGTCCTGACATCCCCATATCAGCAAGCTCTTCTTCATCATAATCATAGTCCTCAAGGTACATCTCCCACCGCTCCTCCTTGTACTCCTCGATCATGTCATGAAGCTCTTTGATGGTGATACCAGTAAAGTCCTCTGCTTCTGGGTAATCAGTGTCTTCCCGCAGAATGTAGAGCTTCGTGATGAACTTCGGTGGAATGGAGCCTCGGTAGCCGTAGATGCCGAACTCTCTGGACAGTGACATCGACGATGCCTTCATCTTGGTTTGATCATTTCCACCCCAGCCAAGACGATCTGATTGATTAGTGAAGTCTTGGTTCTCACCACGACCAGCAATGTCAACATCGAAGTCAGGGGTGACCTTGGCCTCATCAGGAATTCTGAACTCGAAGATAATGGGTTTGCCACCGGCATCACCGCCAGCACCGGATGGAGTATGAGTGGCATGATTCATTGCCTCTGTGAACCTCGTCGTGAAGAAGATAAGATCCTCATGCTGAACATTGTAGTTCGAGCCAACCATTGTTTGGTTTCTAGGCCTGATTCCCTTGGACATAATCGACTCGAAGTACGTCGTTGATGTACCGTGAAACGCACTGTTCATAGCGATCTTGCCGAGCATTTGAGAGATGTCAGTCTCGATTTCCGATTCACCAGATAGTGATACCGCCCCTGATAGACCAAGTTGCTTCACGACCTTCTTGACCAAGACTGATGACTTCGGGTCAAACTCGAACGTGCCGTCAATGAAGATTCGCAACTGATTGCCGTCAATCTCTCCGACAAGCACATCCTGTCGACCATTCTCCTCAACGATCCACGTGCCCTTCAAGAAGGCGCTTTGAAGCTGTTCCACGGCATCTTCATCATCAAAGCCAAGGTTCGTAACGATATCTTGCGCAACAGCATCATCCATCTCTTGATAGCGCTCGTATCGCCAGATGTTTGCACCGAATGCGATGATGTTGTCGCCCTCACCCTTGACGTACATCTCCAACAACAGAGCTTCTCTAATGTACTGTTCGATCAGGTTCATGAGCCGTACTTCTCCAATGCTTGTCGGAAAGCAGCAAGTGGCACGCCATTGAAACCAGCGATGTACTTCGCATCAATGAATCCTGGAAGGACGGCGACTCCTCCGGGAGAAATATCCTTCAAGCTCCACGGGTCAAGCTCTATCGGAACATCGAGCGAGACCCACGGATAGTTCGGGTTGTACACGTTCTTCGGCCCGGCAGAAGGATTGTCTGCCACACCGAAGATGCTCCCTGGGCTCTCACTATACTGGCCACTGCCCTGAGCTTGGGCTACGACACCATTCGCAATGATGTCACGTATGATGGAGCCAATATTCTCCACATCTCTGAGGCCCAATGTGTGATTGATACGGACATGATCAGCTTTGACAGGCGGCAACATCTGGTTCGAATAGAAGTCTATGTTGCTGACAAAGTTGTAGAGCACCTGATGCGGCTCATCTGAAAGCTCCATGAAGTCGACGCCGTAGAACTCGTTCGACAACACGTCCAGGCCTTCGATGCTCTTGCCGACAGGCCCATACTTGTGCCAGTTCGCAGCTTGCCACAGGATGAAATCTTCCGTCGAAGGACCGCCTTCATGTTGCTCGATGTACAGAACTCTCTTCGACGATGGATATTCGCCAGACAATGAGTCCCATACTCTGCCTGCTGCCTTGCTAGTTCCGATGTATCCTGTACACCACGACGGCATCACGAAGATCGGCTCACCAACCTTCTCTCGCATGCGTTTGAATGCCTCACTGTAGAGCATTTTTCCGTAGCCCTTTCCCTTCTCATCCTCAACGATCTCAACATTCTCAACGATGAAGACTCTCTCAGACTCATGGCCCATATCCTTGAGTGTCATGATCTGGTCAATGCACGAGTCCACGTTCTTGAATGGATCAGACATTCCAGTCCGCTCTCGAAGAACGATCTTTCCAATGAGACGGCTGCCAGCATACATCGACAACATCAGCGCCAAGTACCACTCGCTATTGAACTTCTCTCTGAAGCGGATGGCTTGCTCTATAAGTCTCTGGGCTCCCTCAACCATCCACTGGTTTTCCTGATCTACAGAGATGAACTCTGGACCAATTGGTTCTGCTGAGATCGTCTCATATTCAGCACCTTGTAGCGTCCTCGAAACGCCACGTGGGTCCACTCGGAGAATCGTGAGATCTTCGCCCTCATACATGTCACCAAGCCAATTCATCATGGCATCTTCCAATGACGTGATGTCGTGGAACAGGTATGCCCCAGCAGGATCCTGTGTCATTCCACTTGGGACTTGTGGCACAAGACCGTTCTGAAGAATCCCTGGGACGTTTCTACTCGGTGTCACGTGATAGTATACATGCGTCTCTTGCAGCACTTGCTCGATGAAGAGGGCAAGCTCCTGCACAGACTCATCTCTCTGAAGTGTCATTGTTCTTTCCATCGAATCGATATTGCATGTACCAAAATGGTTCAAGACCTCGTCCTCTGTCATCTCCAGTCGTATGACTTCATATGCGTCATCTTCTGTGGGGAATCCACCATAATCCGGATCTTCATGATCTAGCATTCCCCATGACTCAATGTCTTCCCATGCTTTTTCACCCTCTGAATCCCAATATGTGTCAGAAGCGGGCCAATAGACAGCAACATGACCAACCAGCCTGTTGTCCCTTTCCCAAATGTACTTGTTTGCAGCAGCGACCAAGATTCCTTTGTTGCCAAACAGGTGACGGTTTATAGCAATTGCTGCCTCGCCACACTTCCCGCCGAAACCTCCAACAAAACCACTGTTTGCTGCATTGCGAAGTTTGTCGAACACCGAGTCTAGAAATCTATCTGATTCTGATGCTTCGAAACTGTGCTGCTCTGACAAGATTCCGCCCCAAACAGCAGGACCACTTCTTCCATCCTCGAATGGAAACTCCTTCTTCATCTTTCTCCAAACAGACTTAGCCCTGTTTGAAGTGGTTCCTGGTTTCACACATTCATTCGGAACAACTGCGGCTGAATACTTGCTTGCAGCATGCTTGATGCCTCGGCGATACATTTCAGCACCGATACCTTCGTATCTGTAGCGCAAATCTACACCAGCATCATCAACATTCGCCACTGCGCTAATTGACGGAAATCTGTCTTGAAGCTTGCGAATCTGATCCATCACAAATCGGAAACGTCGGTCGATAGGGTTAACGAAGAAATCGACTATGCCAACATTCTTTGTGTTGCCATAATGAGCCACAACATCAAACCCGTGCTCCGATTCTGAACTTATTTCGTACCTGACCTTAGACGCATCAAATTCGAACTCTTCATCTTCATACTCATCCTCTTCTTCTTCTGCATACTCATCTGACTCTGTTCGTTCATTGAGAAGATCATCCACGAAATCGAAACACTCATTCTGGTAGCCACTCGGAAGCTGGAAGGTTGACCAAATAATCGGCTCATCGTCCCACATCATCTCTTCGTATTCTTCAGGATCGTCTGGTGGCTCCGGTTCTTCGATCTCTATCTCGACAAGCTTGCCCTCGTCTCGAACATCTTCGAGATCCCATTCTCCAAGATCTCGCCACGAACTGCCGTCCCACCACTCCAGGAAGTGGCTGTCAATGGCCTCCGGTGTCATGAACGCTTCGGCATATACATCTTTCGTACCAACATCATCCTTCTCTAGTTGATCGTGATCAAGAAAGTCGCTGTCAACACGTAGGACAACAGGGAAATGGAACGATGAGTCGTCGTAGTTGTGCTCTGCCATGTCTCCGATCCTGGAATGCCAGAATGAGACGCCGTCGACATCAGTCAGGAAGACACGGCCGCCACTTCGACTGCCGTAGCTGCCATGAGCGAATGTTGAACCGCCCATGTTTGGATCAAGGCCTCTGTTCATGATGTCTTCCAGCTTCGAAGCCATCGTGACATGGTAGAGGTACTCTGGATATTCGTTGGTTGGTTGAGCTTGCTCGTAGAGACCAGCCTTCCTGAAGAAAGCAGCGCCATCATCCGTCATCATGCCCAACTCGATCTTGGAAGGGTCTTCGATGCCCTCTCGCTCGATCATATTCTGAAGCAGGGCTGTTCCGACACCCTTCGAAGGTGCCACAGACTTGATCATCGAGATCTGGTAGACCACCTCTTCTTCTGAGTCTACGAGATAGCCAGGGATCGATGTGTATTGGATGAAGCCGACTGGTCGATCGCTGTCTTCGAACGTTGCTATGATCGTGTGATCAGTCTGCGGTCCATTGGCGTCATTGCCGTACTCGAAATGAAGTCTGTTCATCAGAACCTCCTGGTCGCTTCTTCTAGTGAGAGAAGTGGAATGTCGAGTAACTCACAGGTATCCTTCAACTCATCCAACCGCTTGTAGGCATCAGGATCATTAGCAATCACCACAGCCACAGGCTTCCAGTTGTCGACGATGGCCTCGTTATAGATGAACTTGCCCCTTCTGGCTGGAACCCAATCCTTTCTGTCAAACACAAAGCCTTGTGTTTTGAGCGTGATGATTAGCCCTTCAACGCTAGTCAACGAGCCCTTGTTTGCTCCAGACATCTTGGTTCTCTGTGGGTTCGACTCTTTGTAGTCCAAGCCGTTACCAGAGAAGACATGATCCATGTCGTTTACGAGCAATGTGATGTGGCCATCTATCACAACACCGATCTTGGCATTGCTTCCGCCAAATGACCCAGCTTCGAATGCACCAGGAAGCGTGGCCGTGCAGCTTACCTTATTTCTCGAGGAAACTTCGCCACTGAGAATTCCAAGCATTGCCTTCTCATATGCCCAGTGAGTCGTCACAATGGTGTCCAAGAATGCTCTGTCTGCGTATTTGGCATACAGCTTCTTCAACACACGGCCTACAGACATCCCCTCAAGTGGATCTTCATAGTAGTGAGTGTTCGGATCTATCTGGCCTGACGCTATCGCTGCTTTGCGTGCAAGTGGATCATCAGAGACATGGCGGCTGAATTGCCATTCCTCTTCTCCAGTCATGGCATCAAGCTCAGCAGAAGCCGCTTGACCAGAGATGAAATCCTCACTGAGGATCGAGTGAATGTAGCTTGCGAGAAGCGATGCATTGCTCTTCGTCATTGTCCAAGGGCCACCTGATAGATCTCGGCAGGTTCATCCGTTCCGAACTCAATCGCACCAGCACCGGCCAAGTCAGAGAAGACGTCAACGTAGAACTTCTCCCCTCTGTAGAACTCTGGCGCCACAGACACAAGATCCAACCAGAATCCGATGAGTCTTCC
>Ga0098033_1000315_pt1 | contig 23233 bp, 25 predicted proteins | sample 1_EtaG_FD_75049 | JGI IMG/M metagenome (GOLD analysis project Ga0098033, IMG submission 75049) | Marine viral communities from the Subarctic Pacific Ocean - 1_ETSP_OMZ_AT15124 metaG | ecosystem: Environmental > Aquatic > Marine > Oceanic | place: Pacific Ocean | collected 2015-01-07
CATCTAGCTCAATAAATTCGGCTACAGTAACACCGTCCTTTGTAATGATTGGTCGCTTGCCCTTCTGATGAAGGATAACGTTTCTGCCCTTGGGACCAAGGGTGCTGGCTACATAATCTGTTAATTTGTTGACGCCGCTCAAGATCTTCTCTTGAAGATCCGAATCGGAACTATATACTTTGCTCATTTATTCCTCGTTAAGATAATAATATGCCAGCCTGCGGCGACTGCGCATCAACTTCTATTGCATCCAAATATTCGCCCAGTTCTATTCCAAAAAATTTCATCAATCCGCGAGTTCCACCTGCTAGGGCTTCTTTAATAGAAGTAAGAAATCCTTTGATCTTTTCTACTATAGACAGTATACTATCCTTAAACCAAGCTGTTAAGCGCTTTGTAAGATCACTCAATTTATCAATAAAAGAAGACCAAGCCTCTGCGCCTTTTTGAATTAATTTCTTGCCGTGCGATGCCAATTTATTAACAAAATCTTTAAAGCCCGCCTCGATTAATTGCTGTTCTGTCAGCAAACCTTCGTGCACAGCACCCGAAAGCATGCCCTCAAATTCTTGCAGATATTCGTTCTTCTTCTCTCTCGTATGTTTAATCTCCGCGATGATGGAGGCTCTGAAAAGGTTATAGCCGGTCTTCTTCTTGCCGGTGGCTAGTTTTTCTTTGATGCTGTCGGAGCGAAACTTACCTCGCCAACTCGCAGCAGACGCAATTTTTTTAATATAGGCTTCATCTAAAATTACAAATTTATGAAGCCGCTCAACTGGCGTACCTTCAGCCACATGCTTCGCCAAGGTTTTTTTATCCTGTGTCAAATACATTGAGTCTGCAATATTTTCAGCGCCCGCATCAAGCACTTCGCCGGTTTCCATATTTACTCCACCAAATTTAACTTCAGCGGTTAGTGCCTCTCTATAAAAAGCGAATTCAAGCTCTGGGTTTGTTGTGGGATCGAGTGCCTTGACCACTTCTGCCTCAATACCTTGCAGCCTCTCTTCCAGTTTTAAAATCTCTTCGGCGTGAGATAGCAGGTCGCGAGTGGATGTGATTGCCAACATATCCATTTTTTGTGCCGCAATCGGATCGATATCCCCAGCGCCTGCCTTTTGTGACAATCGCTGGCTCATTTGTGCTCTCGCATCCTTGTCCATCTGATACGCTTTTCCTCCAACCTGCTTCAAAGCCTCATCTGCGTCATCGGGCAATTGCCCTGCGGATTGCTGCGCTTTTTTTAGAACAGATAGTGGGGCGCGACCGATGGCTCGCTCCAAACTGCCAAGCAGTTCTTTTAACCCTGCCGCTTGTGCTGTCTCTGGCGTCGGAGAACGTAAAATAGCCGCCGCCATTGTTGCCTTGGCATCTCCCGGTCCAAAGCCAAACAACATTGCATTTGGACCCATCTTCATAGAAACTCGTTTATCCCCAAGCATGATATCAGCTTTGGACGTCGTGTCCTTTCCACCAGCGCTGCGCCAGAACTCAGAAAGCGCACCAGACTCTAGCTTTTGAGCCTGACCCGATAGTCCTACTCGCTCTTTTAAATCTGGTACAGCGAGAGCGGCAAAAGACGAAAAATAAGTTGGTTTTGTACCATTCCATACATCAACGATAGCCTGCTCTAAGTCCGTGCCCTTGCCGTCCCATTCTCCTTCGTTAATAACAGAACGAACCAACTCGGTAAGATAATCTTTAAAGTACTTCGCGTCGTTTTCGCGGAACACACTAATTTTTTTTGTCATAGTTGTGGGTCCTCGTAGCCAAAAATAATTAGTCGCGTACGTTATTAAAACACTTCATCAGCAATGCCCAACTCAACGGCTTCTTCCGCAGTAAGATAAACATTCTGGCGACGATCAAACAGCTTTTTAATATATGCTGCGGTCATGTTGGTTTCTTTGACCAAGGCTTTAACGTAGCGGTCCTGCGTCCACTTTGCCTCGTCCAACTCGTTTTCCAAGTTGTGAATCTGACCGACATGTCCAGACGCAACGCCATGAAGCATGACGCGACAGTTCTGTCCAATCTTGCGTTTGCCCTTGCTGCCCGCTGATAAAAGTAAAACTCCGGCAGACATAACTTTGCCGATGCCGGTAGTAAGGATGGGAGTACCCTCTTCTCGACACCACCGAATAGTATCGTATAAAGAGAACATATCTGCCGCAGTACCACCGTGGGTTGATAAAACCAATTCTACAAGGTCCGGTTCGAACGCAGATGCGCCCTCTCTAGATGCATGCGCTTTTTTCTTTTTTACATTTCGTGCACTCAAAACGCGCAGGGCATAAGCGATATCTCCAACTTTTTCCTCTTCAACCTCGCCATACATATTAATTATCTGTACGTCTGGTTCTTCGCTTTCCTCGGCTACTATTAGCAAAGACTCCAATAATTCGGCTGCGTCTGTCTCATCGGGCACCTTTTTGGGCTCCACTTCGGCTTTAGACTTTTTCTTTCCCGCTTCGGCTTTAGACTTTTTCTTTCCTGCAAAATATTTTTTCAAAGCACATCACCCTTTTTCATTTTCTTTTGAGCCGCAATACCAAGCTTAGTTCGCTTGGGATTGCCTTTCCGATTCAATTCTACCAGCTTATAGGGAAAATGTTTAGCCCATTCTATCCATTCTTTTTCTGACTCGAACCTTTTAGAAAATAGCAATAATGCTGTACTATTTTTTGAGTTCCAGCCGGATCCGGACGCCTCCCAGTCACTTACTATTTTTTGAAGTTTTTTAATTGTGCCGGCGGGCACATCGCTGATCTGCAAGCGATACCAATGCTTATCTGTATAACAATCTTCTTTCCATGCTGTTGCTTCCATTGAGAATTCTCCATTATTCTTTGGCGTGGATTTCCAATCTTTCATTGTGCCAAGATAGATCTACCTTGCCATCAATGTACTGTTGTAATAGACTAACATAATATTGCATGTCTGTCAAGGAAATTAAATTTTTGGCTCGGCGGCTTAAGCACCAACCCAATACAGAGTTCACGATGAATACCTTGCCCATGTCACAAACATTGTCATTTCTACAAATTAACTTTTCTTTTGTTATGAATGCCTGAACCAATTTTCTTTTTGCTGCATGCAGTGTATTTTCATACTCATTATTCATTGCCTTGATATTCTACAACCTCACGAATCATATCAATTAGGTTGCTATAGTCAAAATTCTCTTTTTGCGTGAGATCGCGGATTGTGTCATCGCCTGTGTCTTTTTTGCTGCGGACGGCACCACCAACAGCCTTCTCTCCTCCACCAAGAGAACTCAAGTGGTCGGCTGCGGCGACGATATCCGAATCTTGCAGTTCTGATTTTGCTGTTGCGATAACCAAGTCATTCAAATTTTGTCCAAGGCGACCACCAGACTTTTTGACTAAAGTACGCATCCCCTTGAGTAAGGCTTGACCTGCCGGGTTTTCAACCGGCGTATTAACCCACTTTTGAAGATTTTGCACAGCCTGTTCCATCTTTGCCTTCTCGTTGGCAAACGCCTCGGGGTTTTTTTCGGGGTTTAAATCATCGGGGAGCATATCGGGCGTGATCAAAGTGGGCTTTGTTAAAAGTTCGCCAGTCTTCAAATCAAAAATATTATTATACACGTCGGAAAGCATCGTCACGTTCTTATTAGTCTCTAAGGCTTTTTGATAGCCCTTCTGCTGCACAACTTGCTTCTGGTAAGCTTGCGATATTCCAGCGGTTCTGCTGGCTCCGACAGTTCTTTTTCTCCTGGTATCTCTTTCGACAGATGCTTGAGTGGGCACATTTATCATGAACACAGCGACGTCATATCCCAATTGAGTTAAGGCACCGATTCGCTTTACCATTTTCGGCACTTGCTCTCCAGTCGTATCAAACATGAGGGGGTTCGCAATACTAACCAAGTTTGAAGTATGCACAGCACTGGCATTTTGCAAAATCTTCCGAGACTTTTGCTGGAGCACTTCGAGTTCGGCATCTCCACCCTCGTCGGAGTTCGCGAACTTCATGCTAATCCCGAACGCTGGAAATACTTCCTCGATCCGCTCGTCGGGGTTAGAAACGACAAAATCTTTGGGGATACCTAATAGGTTTCCACTAATGTAAGATTTTCCTGCGCCTGCCGGTCCAAAAATATAAATTGCCTTGAACGGGTGTTTATTCTTTAGAATGCTCGCTTCGTCGAGGAACTCGGGCATTTCTAATATTGGCGCGTAACGCTGCCGTTGCATCTCCTCCATTATAATTTTTCTTATACCTTCCCTGTCCATAGGCGGACCCTCCTATCTATTTTTCATATTTTTTCGCATAAATCGCATGGCGTCACCCCAATCTCTAAATTTAAAAACGCCCTGCATGGATTGGGGCATGGAATTTTGAAATTTAAAAATTACTCCCTGTCGCCATGCCGCGATGGCTCTGTCATCCATCTCTTTAATTAGTTCCATATCGGTGCCAGTTACGCCATCTTCTTTCAATTTTTTGTATTTAAGATCCCTGGCAAAGTTTATATCCTCGTCCACACTCGCTGCCAGGACTAACAGGCTTGCCCCCACCTCAATAGATAATCGAACTAGCTGACCAGCTTTTAAGATCCTCGACAAAACCTGGAACGTAATCGCTCCACCAAAAAACCATAACACTGCGGAACTCATATTAATCTCCTATTTCTAAAACTTCTAAAATCTCTAAAACTTCAGGCGACAAAAATTCACCAGATTCTACATTTTCAATTACATTAAGTATATGTCGCTCTACGCTTTTTTTAAATGGCCACATCCAGTAATAATATGACCGCACAAACTGATCCCGAAGCCAAGGGACGCTGGGCTTGGTGCCTGTTAAATGCCAATGCAAAGCTATAGTAACCTTGTAGGCACGAAATTCCAGCCATGCTCGTCCGGGGCTGGGTAACGGCAGTAAAAATAAAAGAGCCAAAAGCCACCAAAGATTCCAGATTGCCCCGATGGATAGTAGAGCAAATATCTGCGGAGCCGCATATAAAATATCGAATAGCCACCACCAGCGTTTTCTGTCTTTGAGGTGTACATACTCGTGCGCTAGAACGCCGATCCGGGACTCGATGGTATGACTATCCCACGGTAGCTTGGGGACATATACGCGGGGGTATAAGGTAGTGATATATTTGGTCATGAATCCCTTATTAAAGAAGAGAATCACGGAAAGAAATCGCATAAGAACACTGTTTTCTTTACTGCAAAGCTGAAACTTTGGTATTTGTTTTTCTATATAAAAAACTAATTTCGCGAACTTATTTTCAAGTTCCTTTTTGTCATACGTCTTATTCACAATTGCCCTCTGCGGCTTTGCTACTAAAGAGAACGCGAGTTACCGCTTTTTAGTATCGCGAAGGAGTCGGGCAGCGACACGGCGGGCAACCTCTTGTACAACCTTATCATCATCAACCAATTCTACATTGGCTGACTCAAGCTTAGACAGTGCGTCGTCCTCTGGAGTCGCAGTTTCGAGTGCCATTTCTTCTTCCGGTGGTGGTTCTTCGCCAAGTTCTTCTTCTCCGCCAAGCTCCTCTTCTCCGCCAAGTTCGGCTTCCGGGGCTGCTTCGCCACCACCGGAATCCACAGTGACACCATGTTGACCGAGAGCGGTCGTTAGCGCATCAGCGACTGCATCTGCAACGTCCTGCGCCATCTCTGCGGCAGCCTCTGCGGTTTCTGGATCCGCAGGTGCACCAGCATCAGCGGCTGGGTCATCAGCGCCGAGTGCTGCATCATCGACAGGTGGAGCTTCGGGCTCCCCTTCGGGTGCAAGAGCGTCTTCCTCTTCAGGCTGTTCTTCCATCCGGTCAAAAAAGGACTCTCCAATTGGTTTAAGCCCCGCTAGCCCCATAAAACGACGAATCGTGCTCTCATCAAGTCTGTTCTTGCTCATTATATCTTCTCCTTAGACAGTAGAGTGTTCCTCAAGTAAATAGTCTATCGCAAGGTTTAAACGCCAATCTACATTGAAGTTTTTATCTTACGATTGCTTATTGTAACAATCTAAAATAAACTTCGCTACTTGGTCTTTTCTAACCCCGAATTCCCGTGCAAGTCTTCGCCGTACTTTTTCGACGGTCTTATCCTCAATCTGTTTTATTCGCACAAAACTGACATGCAGACGATCTGCTACTTCACGCAAAGTCATATTTCCATTTTTTGCAATTGCCACCAAGGTGCAGTTGGCATCTTCTCGGTAGTCAATCCATTCGCGGCAATCTTTGACCGGGCAAGAAACTCCCAGTTCAAGACACCTTTTTGAACACTCTGGAATATTTTTATCTGCGATGGATTTCTTCATATTTCTGGGTGCTCCTTTTCAATGATATCAAAAATGTTCTCTAGCTCGGTTTCGTCAAGCCCAAAATTATTTTTAGTTCTTGCTCCTTCTTGCAGGAGCCTATTTGAATGCTCTCTCTTCGCAGCGCCCTGGACTTGCTCTTTTTCTTTCAACCTATCAATAAAGTCGTTGATGGCAGGATCTTTATTTATATATCCGTCTATCATCCCACGAAAAAAGCTGCTTTGGGTCAATCCGTCATACTTAAGCCGTAACTTCATATCAGCGTGAGCCTTATCGGTAGAATAGAAAACAACTTTTTTTCTATTATGTCCATATTCCTTTTCAGTCATTAGGGTCTCCTTAAGATGTGCGTGGTGCCCTCTATTTGGCTTGCATTCGTCTGCTTGACAAACCTCGCCTTTGCCTGGAACTCTGACATTGTGCGTGCCCCTGTATAAGAAAACCCACTTCGGATGCCCATTGCTAAATCCGATAAGATATGTTCTACGTGACCCTTGTAGGGAATTGTCGTGGAAACTCCTTCGGGGGCTGATGTAAGGGAGCCCCTCCAATCATTTTGAGCGTCGTGAGAAGCCATCCCGCGATACACCTTATACCCTGTGCCGTCGCTGTTAACAAACATTGCCCCTGGAGATTCGTCTGTTCCCGCCAAAAGCGAGCCCAACATAACGAAGTCGGCTCCTGCGCCCAGTGCCTTGGCGATGTCGCCAGAGGTTCTGATTCCACCATCGGCAACGATTGGTACGTCAAGGTTCTCGGCAGCACATTCAAAAATAGTTTGCAAGCCGGGAACACCATGCCCAGTTTGAGTGCGGGTTGAACAAATAGAACCGCCACCAATATTGCAACGAACCGAATCGGCTCCCCAATCAGCTAGCGCTTTATAACCCTCTGACGTCGCAACGTTGCCAGCCATCACATGGATCGGGTGGCGTTTTTTTATCTCTCCCAGAGCGCGTTCCACCAGGACGTGGTGACCATGGGCAACATCAATGCACAGCACATCAATCCCCGCTTCGACTAACGACGAAGCACGCTCAAGATAATTTCCCGTGACTCCAACGGCAGCGCCGACGTGCCCGCACCAAGCATCTTTTAAAGCCGACTCAACTAACTGGCATTGAGTGCCGATATCGTTGTAGCGATGAATGATACCTAAACCGCCATGCTGTGCGACAGCGACTGCCATACTATGTTCTGTTACGGTATCCATCGGGCTGGATATAATAGGAATATTTAATTTTATTTGCTTATCTAAACGATTAGATATGTCGATGTCCGACCTACTCTCAATATCGGAGTATTGCGGAATCAACAATACATCATCATAAGTTAGTGCTTCGTGCATCTTCTATCTCCTTAATAATTTTTGTAGCCCTATCCCAACACTCTGGGCAATATAGCCGGACAATTTTTTCCTTCTCTCGCACGACAACATTCCAAGTCGTAACCATTTCGCGGTTTTGTTTGTCAAAGGATTGTTCACACGAGTCACATTCGTCGGGCAACCTATCAAACATGCCCATTTTTAGAGCTATATCTTTTTCAAGCTGCTTTTCGGCTTGTTTCTTTTGTTTTCTTTTTATTTTTCTATCGTAAGAACTCATCGGTCACCTGTTGAGCCGAAGCCCCCATCACCTCGGGAACTTCCCCGATTTATCTCTTCATCAACGGCGACAAATCCGCACGTCTCTACTTGCGTCAATATGATCTGAGCCATTTTTTCACCTGGGAAAATCCTTTGAGTGTTGTGACCCAGGTTGTGCAAATTAATAAATACTTCGCCCGCATAACCTGAATCGATGACACAGGCACCCACTACCAGGCGGCGCTTAGTTGCAATGCCTGATTTATTTTTCACCTCAAGCATGTAGCCTTCGGGAATTTCTATCTTGATTCCCGTCGGAAGAAGGCAAGAATCCTTCGGTCCAATCCAATATTCATCCTGCTCGCCGATGCAGTGGTTCCGCTCCGCTGGGTTATAACAATAGAAGACGTCTGCCCCGGCGTCCGTTGCGTGCGCCCGTTGAGGCGGCTTAGCCCCCGGTCGCAATAGTTTAACTTTTAAATTCATTTTGTCTTTTACCATAGTATATTATTATCCCAAAAGTTTAAAGCTATATCTCACTGAGCGGGTGCTAAACCCCCAGTCATCGCTATAATCCAAGCGAGCCATGTACGGTCTATTAATATGCACGGTATCCTTTTTGGGGTCTACTGCCCAGCACTTTATGGTTGTGTTTTTGCTAGTCGAATCGACCACTTTAACCAGCCAGTAAGTTCGCCCCTTCCTAGTCTTCTTTTCTATCACCTCACGCGGAATAAACCAAGCTACCCCAAGCTGTTCGTCATATTCGCCAAGCGGTGGCACGCAGTGTGTCTCCAACTGTTCAGTAATGTGTTCATCCATAACCAATGCGAAAGGAAACACCCCTGTAAGGCTAACGAGATACTCTATCTTCTCTTCATCGGTGAAGTCGCCTTCCGGCTCATACAGTTCGATGTTCTCAGTCAATTTTTTTCGTGTCTTCGGGCGATCTACAACGGTAGCTGACCAAAAATGTTTTAGACCAGAAAACCTTTCGTCCACCAAACAATTTAATGCTTGTGCGCGAACCAGCACATCCAACGTTCTTTTGTTTAACTTGGAGTAGATGATATCCTCATCAAACAGCAAGTCTTCTACCGTGTTAAACGGACGATGATCAATGATCTGTTCAATTGCAGCGTCGCCAAGACCTTTGACCGATGTTAGGGGTTGAATTAATGTTTTACCATCGTCCGATATTTCCCAGACGGATCCAGATGTGTTAATGTTTAACGGGGCAATGGTAAACCCTTGCGACTTGGCTACATTGATCGCCGCCTCTTTACGACTTTCCGGTTCCTTATCAAGAAACGCTGCCATCCACTCAGAAGGATAGTAATTAAGAAGATGGGCACACTGGTAACTAAGGATGCTGTAGCTAACAGCGTGGGACTTATTAAAGCCGTATCCTGAAAAGTATTCAAATTTTTCCCAGAGTGCCTCGGCGTCGGCTTTTGAAAGCCCCTTATCGACACAACCTTCGACGAACTTGTTGTGGAGTTTATCTTTCTTGGCATCAACAGCGCCCGTCCCTTTCTTTGTTAAAAGTTTTCGCAGCATATTCCCCTCATCAAGAGAGAGGTCTTTACCCAGCTTATGTGCCAACAGCGCAATCTGTTCTTGGAAGATCAAGAACCCATAAGTCTCTTCCGTCACTTCTCTGATTAGCTCGTGCCCATATGAAATGGCATCCGGATCGTTCTTCGCGGCTACATATAGTTCGTGCACGTTTGCGCTCAAAGGACCGGGGCGATAAATAGAGGTGATGGCAGAAATATCAATGATGCTCGTTGGCAGCGCTTTCTGACAAAATCCCTGCGCACCTTTCTCTGTAAACTGAAAGACGCCAGCCCACTTGCCTTTGTGGAATATATTCTCGTATACCTGTTGGTTGTCGAAATTAATTTTATTCGGGTGGAGATGCTCGTCATAGTATTCCTTCACTTGCGCAAAGGTTGGATCGGGAACCGCATGGTGTCGCCGCAGGATATGTTTGATCGCACCCTCCATCATCCGCAGAGAAGCCAACCCAAGTATATCAAACTTAATAAAGCCCAGTGGCTCAAGATGGCGCACGTTCATACCCTCAGACCATGGGGTTTGCCGGACTCCACCGCTGTTGATTATGGGCATCCATTGGTTAAGATTCTCGCCCACCACAACACCGCCAGCATGGCGGCTCAAGCTCCGCACCTGACCATGCAACGCTTGGATGTGTGTCTTAATGTCTGGGTACTTGTCAAAAAACTTCTGCAAGCTTGGCGAAAACTCCATCACCTCATCAAACGTTGGAGTGTACACGCCTGCCTTTATGCCATGGCGTTTCTTTGCCTCGGGCGTTGCCTCGTACATCATTCGAGAAGTAACGGGGTTAACCTCTGTAAATGGCACCTCATATAATTTCGCGATGTCTTTGATCAACGACCTCAACTTAAGAGTGTTGAAGTTGGAGATGGGTACAACCGTATTATCACCCCATTCCGCGATCAGCCTCTCTTTTAATTCCATTGGATCGGAAACATCGTAATCAATGTCTGGGTAGTCCGTCTGATCCTTACGCATAAATCTCTCAAAGAGAAGATTGTGTTTAAGAGGATCAACTTGAGTAATCCCGATCAAGAAAGAAACCAGTGACCCGGCTGCGGACCCGCGACCGGCTCCGACGAGTTGATTTTCTGATGCCATGTCCGCGATGGTCTTCATGGTCAAAAAATATTTAGTAAAGCCTCGGTCTTCGATGACGTCTAGTTCGCCTTTGAGCCGCTGAATGTATGCTGGCAAGCGAGGATCATCTTCCGGAAGATATTCGCGGAGACCGGCAACGCAAAATTCCCGCAACGCTGCCTCTGCCGATTTTCCGTCAGGAACAACAAAGTTTGGTAACCTTACGGTGGCATCTGGCGTAAAGCTTTCAATCTTATTGTGTGCAATGTCGTGAGTTCTCCGGATGGACTCTAATACCAGTTCATCGTCATATTCTTTGTTGGACTTTGCCGAGTATGTTTTGTAAGACTCCCACATTTGGTCGCCGTTCTTTGGGTAAAGCTCATAACCAATTTCTTCTACACCCTCTGGAAGCTCTGAACTCATCCAGCTTGGCATGCCACCCTTCCCAAGCCAGCCGAGGCGCTTATAGAGTTCTCGGTCGCGCCATGCGTCTGGGTTTGGGTAATGACTGTCAGCAGTAGAAATCAGTTCCACGCCGTACTCCGTAGCAACTTGAATGATGTATTTATTTAGATTGTGTTGGTCTGGAATGTTGTTCCATTGCAACTCTCCGTACCACCGCTCCCCAAAAATAGATTGCATCCTCTCTGTTGTGAGCCTCATGGCATCCATGATAGCATCAGGACCATCAGCTTTATGATCCCAATAATCGCCAGCATAAACGCCACCCAAACAAGCAGACGTGGCAATAATACCCTCACCATAAACAGCAAGCATATTATAATCAACACGAGGGTACCGATAAAAGTTTGCACTCTTGAAGCTCTCCGATATGAGCTTAAATATGTTGTTCAAACCGGTTTGGCTCATCGCAAGTAAAATAAGATGGTTGCGTTTGTTCAGTGTACTCTTGGCGTTTTTGCTGGCATTTTCATCTTCAATAGCCAAGCTGTTCGTCTTCCTCTTCTTTTTTGCCTCCTTCGAAGCTTCATATGCAGCTTTCCACTTTGAAATAGATGGAAGGAAATATGCTTCAACCCCAAATATAGGTTTAAAATCTTTGTCCTGCTCCATCATTTTTTTTGCGTGCAACACCTGATAGGCGAGCCCGTTCATGTGCCCGTGATCGGTGAGGGCTAATGCGTCATTACCATTCTGATAAGCGAAGTCCATGTGTTCTTGAGGGTATCCCAGCCCATCAAATAGTGACAACCCGCTGTGGGCATGGAGCCCCACAAATGGTATACTAGAAACGGTTCGGTCACTCATTATTATCAACTCCTATTGGGTTCCATTCTTTATATGAAAGGATACATTTTGCGGGTTTGCAAACCGTATTGCCACTGCTGGTGTATTCACAAAAACCTTTCCAACTATCAATACCATGATACCAATCAACTTCTAATACCACAGCTTCCTCTACTTTAGCAGATCCAAAAACTTTGTCAAGAGAAAAGAACCTCGCGGACCACTTTTTATGTAAAGGCAATCTCTCCGTTGGAATCTCGCCATCGCGATGTTGCCCTGGCACCTTGTCACCTGTGCCTGACCGAATTATCTTCATGTACTCGGAGTAGCTATCCGCATCAAAAGTGAAGCCCAGGTATTTTCCTTCTCGCACCGTTTCATTTTTGTAACTTAGAAAAAATGCACGGCGGCTGGAAATTTCTTTGCGGTGTGAGCGGAGTACGGCTGGGTCGTAAACTCCGTATGGGAACGCAACATAATATCTGTCCGGGGCAACCCAAATACTTATTTGTGTCGAAACATCGAAGGCTGCTCGGGCACCATATAAAGCACTCCAGGCAAGGCAGTCCCTTTTCTTTCGATCATTTGGATGCACTGGGGTGTAATAGATTGTTATTGGCTTTTTCTCATCGGTGGGCTTGAGCCCATAGTTCCTTCCCAGGCAGACAGGATCAAAAATATAATCTCCTATGCGATGCCGAATCAAAGGCTGCATATCGTCATTACATACGATCCATATGGTTTCGCAACCTGCCCAAGCGCACTCCAATACCGCTCGTTCAACTGCCAAATAGTTCGGAGCAACGGGCATAAGAGAGTCGTGCCAGGGAAAATTGAAATCCAGTGGCTGTCCCGCGACGGGCACAATTCCAGCCAGGTGGAATGTCTTTTCACTAGTGAAACTTTTGCGCAAGGACATAAGAATATAATAACAAACTACTTGCAAAAAGTCAAATTATATTTATAAGTTTTAGATTTTTTATTTGGCATATGCTGTCATTTTCGGGCGAGACCGCCAAGCATTTTATAACATTGGTTTGCTTTGGATGTATGCTCTAGAATAACTTCTTCTATCTTTCTGCTGTCAAAAATTATATTATCTGTGTCGAAATATTTATTTTGTTTTATCGGGAGAACCTCCCGATGGGCAGGCTTAATCCGCACCGCATAATATTTATATTTGTCTGGATTTTTTTGGTCGCGACCATTACGTGCGCCGCGCAACCCAAGTGACTTCATCATCTGCAAAACTTTGAATCTAACTGCAACGTCAGAATAATCAATGTCTGACAATTGTGATCGCGATAATCGAGAAACTACCACCAAATCTTTATAGCTGTGATTCCGTGCTGCGAATCGCTCGGAGGCATAAAAATATATTTCTTGTGCCAAGCAACTTTCATCCCCATACAAATAATCATACTCATGACAGCAGCCAGTCTTTACATCAAACCAATCCAGAACTTTAAAATGTTGCGGCTCTAAATTTTCTTCTGGTACGATGCCCTGGATGTTGTCGTCATCAAAAATTCTTACGGTCTGGTAACCGTATTCAACAGCGGCATTTCCCGAGGTGATGACTTTGATTGTATTAGTCTCAGAATCGATTCTTAAAGCATGAGCCTTGTCTGAAAATGGTAATTTGCCCGCAATAGAAAGAGTAAATAATAACCTATGCCAAAGATCTTGCTTAGGGTGCCCAACGATCTTGTCGGCACAGTTGGTTCGCATAGTATAAACAACTGGGTCTATCATAAATAAACCCAAGTCAGACGTCGGCTCAAAAAAATCGAACGGGAATGGAGCGAACTCTGGCTTGTTGTTCACAAGCACGGCATCATTCAAATACGCATATGCTAGGGCAGCAAGGCTATGCCCGACTACGATCTCATCACACTGCCTCATCTTCTACCAAGGCAAGAACATAATTTTCCAGCACGAGACATGAAGAGACACAACCGTCAATACTAACAGATTTAATCATGTGCCCCTCGACGATTGCGCATTGCCCCGACTCGTAAACAGACTCTGGGGGTGCTGCCAAGATGCGGACCAGTTGATACTGGTCCGCGACAGTGACGGCATAGTCGTCAGGCACCAAAATTGTCGGTGTGTCCTTTTGTTCTGGTTGTATTGTTTCCACCAGTAGATGTCTATTTTGTGGTTTCACGCTCATTTGCAAGTATCCCGAACATGATTATAAAAATCTAATAGCTGATCAATGTCAGTGTCTTCTTTGACCATGCGATAGGCTTTAACTGCCATACTAATCTCGTCTCTTGAGAGCCAACCATTCTCTACATAGTTACTCTTCAGGGCACGCTTTTGATCCTTGTATGGTTCCATCGCGTCCTCAATGGTCCGCAGTGATTTAATGTAGGTCGTGATACGACCTTCCTTCTCTTGATACTCGTTGTCATTAGCCATTAACTTTCTCCTTTGTAAAAGCTATAGGGTCAGTATACACCCTATCTATTCTTTTGTCAAGTGTTTTTTTATCCACACTTTGCATAGCCACATTGGCTGCATGTGGCGCAACCGTCTTGATAGTTCAGCCCTTTCTCATCGCCGCATTCCGGACATGCTTTATCTCCAACTGGTTCGCCGTTCTGAATATAATTTTTAAGAATTCTCGCGACGCACCTTGCAAAGCTGAACATGTCACTATCTTTATCTTTCTGCAATTGCTCTACCAAGAGGCGAGGCTTTGCGCCGTGCCTCAAAGCCAGTGAGATCATCCGAGTAAACGCAGATTCGTTTGGATTATCAAACACTTGCACTACATCTCGTACTACGGTTGTGTCGTCGTCCACGCCGACAGTTAAATCGTATCTATTGGCTCTTGTCTTGAAACGATGTTTGGTTAAGCGCCCAGCTATGTGTCTTTTTGGAATCTCAATTAAATTTGACAGCCCTCCTAAAACCTCATACGGTTTTCCGTGGAGGAGCCCAACCAAAATAGTCCACTTTTCACCTTTAATTGTTGTGTGATGTACGTCACAATCAACAACCTCTGGACGATGGGGCGCACCGTTTTGCGGGAATATTCCCCCCTTCTCATCGTCTTGATTGGATACCAAAACTCCGCTTCGGCTGCCATCAACATAAATCGTGATGCCCTTCAGCCCTTCGCGCCAACCCCTCAAATATAGATCTCCAACAACCTTGGGATCGGTACCTTTCGGAAGATTAATTGTCGAACTAATCGCGTGGTCAATATTGCGTTGAATGATTTCTTGAATAGTGACACGCTGAGCCCAATCAATCTCATTGCTCTGAACAAAAAAATCAGGCAACTCAAGTTCATCAGCCCAGCCCCCATGGGAGTTGCACCACTCTTGAACGTTGTGGTGGAATACTTTGTACTCAACCCAGCGATCTCCCAGGTCATCTACGAAGTCCGGTTCGACACCTTGCTCATTGTGATTTAACTTGCGCCGTCGAGTATATGAATTTCTAAAAACTGGCTCTAATCCCGAGCTTGTCTGAGATAAAATTGATACGCTGCCAGTTGGAGCATTCGTCAAAATGGATATGTTTCTGCGTCCGTGCACGGACAGGGCTTTGCGGATCCGGAGCGGAAGCCGCTTGATGAATGCATTATTTTTTTCAGTTTCCCAATCAAAAATTTCAAAAGCTCCGCGCTCTTGTGCCAGAGCGACGCTCTCTTCGTACGCCTTGTCTCGCAACATCGTATAAATCTTTTCAATGACGGCAGTGCTTGAATCAGAATCATACCGAAGGCGCATACAAGCCAGCGCGTCAGCCAAGCCGTGAGTGCCCAAGCCGGTGCGGCGACCAAGCAAGCAAGCTTTTCGCAGCTTGGTCCACAAAGCCTTTTCGTCTTTTGTGTCAGCTATTTTAATTATTCTTGTCAGTTGCTCAGACTCTAGTTCCACAAGATCATCGGACAACCTCATTGCCATGGAGGCAATCTTGCCGAACTCTTCATAATCGAAGTAAGCTTTTTCAGTGAATGGGTTTTTTATAAAGTTCTTTAGATTAATAGAAATTAGTCGGCAACTATCGTGTGCCGATAACGGAATCTCTGCACATGGATTTGTTGAAATCGTCTCGAAGCCGTCTTCTATATAGCAGTCAGCCGGGAGATTCCTTTTAATATTATCCCACATTAACAACCCTGGTTCGGCAGTCTTTGTGGCGCTGTCCACAATAGTTCTCCAAAGCTCGCGAGCCTTGATAGTTTTAGTAAAACCAACCTTTTGATCCGGGGCTGCATCGACCGGATAGCGCAGCAAAAAATCAGCATCAGATTCCACTGCTTGCATAAAATCATCACTCAACTTAATAGAGACATTCGCTCCCGTTACCTTTGTTAAATCATGTTTCATCGTCGCGAATTGTTCAATGTCTGGGTGCCGAACATCCATCGTAATCATCAAAGCACCACGACGACCATTTTGTCCGACCATACGACAAACATAGGAATAAAAGTCTGCGAACGACCACGCGCCTGTGGTAGTGCCAGCCGAATTATTAACGGGTGTGTTCTCTGGGCGAAGCTGGGAGATATCCAACCCGACACCACAGCGACGTTTAAAAAGGTTAGCCAAGTTCTTGCCTGTTTCTATAATAGACGACATGCTGTCTTCCGGGCTGGCGACAACGACACAATTAGACAGCGATGCGTGCACGTGCTTGTTGCCACAGCCAAACATCACCGAGCCTTGCGGAACGATATATTTGAAACCGTCGAAGGAGCTACGGATATCCTCATACGATAACTGACGGTCGCCGCCAAACTTCTTCTCAATCCTTGCGAACTCTTTAGCAAGGCGGTCGTGCATCTGGTCTGGGCTCTTCTCAAGAACTTCGCCATCCTTATTTTTAAGCGCGTATTTTGTTATAAATACGTTGGCAGCCAATTCATCTCCGCCAAAATATTTTAAAGTTGCATTTCGTATGATCTTTGATGTCACTGTCTACCCCTTCTATTTTTTTCTAAACTCTTTGTATTTTTCTCGCAGTTGTTTCCCCTGCTCAACGGCTGTATGAGCGTGCACACTTTCGATGGTCTGACCATTAGGCGGCAAGATTTTTATTTTAACCCTAGAGGGGTCCATAAATATAGGGAAGATCAAACCATCCGGTCCATTCCTATTTTTTGCAATAAAAACTCTACCCCCGTTTGTATTTTTATCTTCAATGGTTCTAGAAAAAGAAAAAATAAAATCTGCTACAAAGCATTTATTGAATGCTTCTGAAATAGATTCCATCGTAATAACTTCTGCGTTTAATCCCGACCTGTTTGTTTGTGAAGCAGTATAGCAAGGGCACTTACACTCTTGCGCTATGCCTCTGAGGTCTTCATAAATAGTCTCCAGTTCATGTCTCTTTTCTTTTCTTATAACATTTGGTCGCAATAAATCTGCATAGTCAACAATAATCAAATCAGGCTTAATGTCGCGCTGATGTAACCTTTCCAGATGATTACGAATAACATTAGGAGATGCTGTTTTGGTCGGGTACTCCTTGATAATTAATTGCCCTTCCAGTTCTTTTACCGTTTCATAGATACCTTCTTTGCAACTGAAAAGCTGAGAAATTGGGATCCCTGTCATGCAACTATCATAACGACTGGCAATCACCGTAGAACCTAATTCCAACGTGTAATGAATTACCGTCTTCCCTTGCTTCAAGGCTTCTGTGCCGAGGTGCACCAGAACCATTGACTTGCCTGCGCCCGTTGGCGCAATCACAACGCCGAGTTCTCCAGAACCGAGCCCTCCTTTGTTGTGGTCATCAATGATTTGCCAGCCACTGCTCACTGGGTTGCGTGCCTTAATTGTAAAGCGTTCTTCGAAGTCTGCTTTATAATCATATCCAAAATCGGTGCTAGCTCCAAGCTTAAGCGCGTCATTAATGACCGAACTGATTTCATCAAACGAGGAAGTTTCCAGCAAGCCCACCGATTGGATCATGGCTTCTTTTAATTTTTGCTTGCGGCAAAAGTCCAGCGCGGTTTCCTTGATATATTCTTCGCCGCCAATTTCTATCTCAGATTTATATATTCTTGCAAAGAAATCACGTGTTTGTTTTTGTATGGAAGCGTTTTCCTCTTCTAGCTCTGCGCGAAATACAGTCAGCATGGCATCCTTCGACGGGTGAACACCATACTTTTTCTTGAACTCAAATATTTTCCGAGTGAAAACTTGAAGATACTTTAATTCAAAAAAATCAATTGCCAGGACCTCTTGTAGCTGGTCAGCAAAGGCGCGTTGCTCCATAATAAGCTGAGCCAATCCCTCTTGGAAGGCTTTGCCAAATTTTGAAAAATCAGAATTCTCAGTTCGTGCCATCGGCAACCTCCGAGGCAACAATACGTTTCATTGTTTGAAACAAGCTTGACCAATCAAACGCCCCAAAGCCGTCCACCGTCATCATCTTTAACATCTCTGTTTTATTAAATTCCAAAGTTGTTTCCTCGACCGTATAGCGAATAATCTTTTTCGACTGGGGCGAAAGGCTGGGCAAATATAATTGCATTAGCCGATAGTTCTTCTCTATTATATCGCGACCAGCGAGAATGTTATGGTGTACTTTTAATTTTTTCTCGACTCTTTCGCAAAAATCAAAAAGCTCGTTAAAGGTATAAGACTTCGCTTCCGCCAAGAAAGGAAATCTTTTTGAAATTGTCGCAAGTCCTGCTCCGCCTACGCCGGGGAGGTTATCGCTTTTGTCTCCGGCAATTGCTCGCGCCAAAGCGAAATTCAAAGGATGGATCCCGTGCTCTTCAGTGATCCTATGCTTATTCAAAGTAACCTTTTGAATGGGTCTATGCAATACAGTTTCATCGTCACACAATTGATAAAAATCTTTATCGCTTGATACAATAACTTTCTGCCACCCTCTCAAAGATGGCATACCAACCACATGTGCAATAACGTCGTCTGCTTCAATGGCTGGCAGCATTATCTGACAAACTGGCATGCAGTTTAAATATTCCACGAGGCGAGTCTGCTGCCAAACTTTATTTTTTAGCTCCTCATTCTCGGAAAGATTACGAATTTCTCTGTTGAGGCGAATGGGCTTGCGACCTTCTTTATAATTCTTATCCACAGCCTTCCGGCGTTGCGAACCGCCAGCGCCGTCCCAGGCGATTATTACCTGATCGGGCTTGGTTTCTCTGATTAACTTTTGGAGGATTTTCAAAAATCCTTTAGTGCCGCCGATTGGCTGACCGTTGGTGGAGAGGCTTGGATCTACGATGTATGCCCTAAAGTACATATTGAGGGCATCAATGATTAATATTCGGGGGGATGTCACAGTTCTATTATCCAAGTTCTTCGATGTTCATATCTATACTATATGACAATGGGCGAATAAAGTCAAGCGCTTTTTAGCGATTGCGTCGTTTATGCTTGATAGGCTTATGACTCTTATAATTTTTATTTTTAGAACGCTTTTGATAATAGTCCCGAGGGCGTACCTTCCGCTTCTTGAATTTTTGTGGCTTCTGGCGGCGGTGCTTGTGGCGGTGACCATATGGATCATGAAGGGTCGTTCGCGGTTTGGCTCGATGATGACGATAGTGCATCCGGTGAGGGTGGTGAACGTACCCTTTATATCCTGGACTGTACTGGTACCAGTCATAAGTATAATGGTGGCGATATGGCTTGAAATAGTATTGCGCTCGGTAGCCCATGCAAGCCCAATATTGCTGCCGGTGGGCTTGCCAGTGACGATGAACCATCCGAATGATCTCGTCTGGCACGTACCCATAAAACAGCCAGGTATGCTTGCTTGAATCGAATTCAGCCACAAGGAAATCTGTACTATAATGCCCTTCTGTATAGCCAAAGTAAATCGTTGGTGCGGAGGCTTTGTACCAAACAACATTATAACTATAGTGATAAATCGATTGCGGTGCCGGGTCACAAGGTTGCGCTTGACTTACGCCGTTTCCAAAAACCAACAAAAACAAAAATGTTAGCGATGTTGTGGTAAAGAATAATTTATTTTTCATTTTCAGTTTCCTCGTCATCTCCATAAAAATCAGATGCTTCGCCCAAACGTTTATCAAATTTTAGGATGACCTCTTCATCCATAATCTGAAGCACTCTGGTGCGAAACTTTTCTTCTTTAAGCTTGCCCATCCAGTGCGCGGTTTGGAACTTATCCACCGAACCATCCTCGTGGACTAGCTGGAACCATGCGCCAGCGTTCTTCAAGTTGTCAGAACCTTTGATGGCATCAAGCCAACTCTCTTCATCCTGAACTCCGATCTCTCCGCCCCAAAGAATTTTGAAGGCACTTTGCCTTCCTTGAGTACCAAAGCGAGATTTCTGAATCTTTGCTTTGACTTCAGAACCAATGCGGAAGCCCTTGTCGTCCATGACAAAGGCGTTCTTGGCTTTGCGACCAGTCAGCCAGATTCGAAGTGAATAGGCATAATGCATTGCCTTCCCACCGGGGGTGAAATAAGGCGTCGTAAGAGCCTCGGCAACATTCATGGTAATGTTTGTCTTAAGCTGGTTGAGCACTAAGAACGTTGATTGGCTGTTCGCAATCGGCACGGTCAGCTTTGACATCCCCTTTGATAAAATCCTCGGCTTCACTGCCATAGACGACAGCGGGTTAAAATCACCCTCTATATCTGTTGTCGATGGCGTGAGAGCCAAAGAGTCCCAGATGAAAAGCATGCGGTTTTCGTTTGTCCCTAACAGATCCTCAATAGTTTCCAAAACAAACTCAACTGATTGAGCCTGTACATACAGCACACGATCAATATCGCATCCACTGCGAGCCAAAAAATCGGGGTCAATCGCGGATTCAGAATCAAAATAAATTACATCAATGCCCATCTTCTGAGCATTTGATGCGACTTGGGCGGCTAGAAATGATTTACCCGTGGATTCTAATCCCGCGATTTCAGTAATTTTTCCGACTGGAATTCCTGCCAAGTGCCCGCGGCAAATAATGGAGTCTAGCCAGCGTGAGCCTGTGGGGATCCAATCACAAACCTCTGTGGGGTTTTTTTCTGCTAGGTTGTGCGCGACATTAAGTCCCGCTTTCTTATTGATGAGGGCTCGCATGTCGGCAATACTTAATTTGCCGACTTTTGTTTTTCCCGATTTTGGTCTTGCCATTTCTTCCTCCGGTCGAGTGACACATTGATGGCGAGGCACCTGATAACCCTATGCCTCCCTGTGGGGATTATTCCTAACTGCCGAGCAGTTCGTCAAAAGCATCTGAAACGGAAGTTGCCTCGGAAGACTTACCACTGTCAGCAGACGAAGCATACTTTACAGTTTCGGTTGAGGCAGTTTCAGCATCTTCATCGGACAGAAGGAATTCATCGAGAAGTGCCTGAGTCTCCGCTGAAGTTTTGCGATCAAACAAATCCTCAAACTTCGGGATCCCTTCCAAAAGCTCTTTGCAGCGTTCTGGTGTGACATCTTCACAGAACTGCGTAGTGGAACGCTTTGGCGTGAGTTTGGTCAGCGGGAACTGACCTCCGGGGGGCTTGCCATACTTCATAACTAGGTCTGTGCCTGCGTCGGTGTCGGTAATGTCGCCATATTCTGGATTCAAAACCAAGTTAAGGAGGGTTTCATACGCCATCTTGCCGTAACCCCAGACACGGACACCTTGTTCTTCCTCTCCGCGAACTAGAACGGGAGAGAAGAATCGTTGGCGAGCAAAAAGGGACTTTGCCATCTTCTTACTTCCATCATTGTCTTCGCGCCAAAGCTGACTAGCGAAATCGCAAACCGGGCAATCGTCTCCATAGTTTTTTTTCGGGCACAAGAAGCCCGATGCCTTGCCTACATTATAGTGAAACCAATAATCTTTGAACGGATCCCCATCTGCGGTTGGGATGATCCGAATTGTTTGTTCGCCGTCTTGAGGCTTCCAAAACCCGCTGGATCTAGAACCGCCGCGGTTCTCAAGTGCATATTTTCTTTGTTGAATCTTTTTTATGTCAATAGCCATTAATTTTTCTCCTAACTATTAAAGCAAACTTAGCTAATCTTCTAAGTTTCTACCTACACTATAACACAGTGCCAACACCTTGTCAAGCATTTTTTTATTTTTGTATTGCTGAACTGCGATACGCTGCATAAATGTAGTCATCCGCATAGTTTGTTGAATATATTCCATAAGATACAACCGCCTGGTCGTGCCCTGCTTCTGATATTTGCATGTTAATTTTTTCAAGTAAGGTTACATCTGTTGCAAGTTTTTCTTCATTAATAGCATAATAATAACACTTCTCGCGAGGATAGTCAAGTGGAAAAAACATATTTTCTTCGCCGGTTTCGAAGTCCTTAATCCCGATTGTTAAAATCCGGGAAGCTTCGTGGGGCGTTGCCAAGGTCCCATGGTCTGCGGCTGTTCGAGAGAATATCTCAATCATATGTAAAGTGGAAGCGATGGTTTGACGAATCGTAGAATAGTAAGTCTTTACCGTCATGTTTGGTAAGATTGTGCCAACCAGTTCGAGGTCCACGAAAATTATTTTTTCAAAGACAGCGGATCTGGCATACTCCTGCAAGACACCTCGCACCATCTGCTCATTAAGTTTCTCCCTCTCCGAAAGCATTTTAATGTTTGTCTTGAGATATAAAATAGTAATGTTGCATTCCCTGATCTCCGATAATATTTTCAGTGACGTTGCCGATACAGGCTCCGAGCCGTCTACAATAAATAAAACATCGTCAGCGACAGAGTTTAAAAACTTCTTGAGCGAAGGGCATTGCGCCTCATATTGCTCAGGATCGTTTTGAGGTTCAATATAAAATTTCTTACCATAAACTCGTTTGTCGCCCGTCAGGATATTATACACAGTATATTGCGGGTACTTCTTGAATTCTTTAGCGAGGGCGCATGCCGATTCACCCAAGCCAATAATGTTGCTCATCTGATATACCTTTTCATATTGCCATAGTCTTTACCCACTGAGACGTTTGTAAGATATCTTCCAAAATCGGTGTCGCTAAATACTGCAATAATATCGTTTAATAAATTAGTGTCCTCTTTTGCAAAATCAATCACCATGGAGTCGTGGAGTAAAAAAGCAATGTCCGACTTCTTATCTTGTAATATTTTACCAACTTCTACTGCTCTCTTTAAGAACAAATCGCTCGTGGTGCTCTGAATAATATAATTTAATGCGTGATGGTCGTCCGCTGGAATCACCCTATCGAAGAAAGTTTTTACTTGGTTCTCCTCGAAGTATTTTTGGACCACAGCTTCTCTATTATACGCACGGCTGGCTAGGCGATCTTTTGAACTGGGATTATAGAGCCACGCAAATATTCTCCGCTTTGCATCGTCTCTCGTTACCTGCCCCCTATAAACATTTTTGACGTTCCACTCGTGTAAATCTTCTTGTGGTTGTTCGCGACCCGACAACGCTAGGAGGGTGCGAAGCTCGGCGGCATTGAAGTCAAGCTC
>Ga0098033_1000317_pt1 | contig 23013 bp, 51 predicted proteins | sample 1_EtaG_FD_75049 | JGI IMG/M metagenome (GOLD analysis project Ga0098033, IMG submission 75049) | Marine viral communities from the Subarctic Pacific Ocean - 1_ETSP_OMZ_AT15124 metaG | ecosystem: Environmental > Aquatic > Marine > Oceanic | place: Pacific Ocean | collected 2015-01-07
CTGAAGATTGGAGTGTAACGATGGACACTCTCGCCCGTGAATCAATGGCTCAATTTTCTTTTTCACTTACCGATAATCCGATTGAAGATACTATAGCCGTGACGGTAGACAGCTATGTTTCGACTGACTGGACATATGATAGCACTCTTAATGCTGTGGTGTTTAATATCGCTCCGGCAGATGGAGCAGCAATCGAAGTTACCTATGCAATTTGGGCGGAGTGTGAATAACTTTGAAACTTATGCTTCTGAGGCGTTATATTTTAGGGTGAGGTTGAAATGAGAATTAAGGTAGGCGATAGAGTTGTGTACTGGTATAATATTGGTCGACCAGGCGTTGTGGTGGACTTTGTGAAAAGTCCTGATCACGGTGTTTGGTTGGAGGGCGGAGCTCCCGCCACGCCTGTAAGGGCTGTGGTAAAACATGACGATGGAGAAATATTGACTTATTCTATTTCTGAATTGCGACATGACGAGTAAATAATGAGTGAATGGGATAATGTGTATCCTGTTCTCGCAGCACGTACTGCGTTAGAGGAAGCGCTCGATTGGGATGGCGATCTCGTAGATTATTTGTTGGGAGCTTGGGCAGTTCAAGGAATCAATCATGTGGACTTGTCTGACGATGTGGTAATCGCCTTAATGGTTGGCTGTCTTCCCAAAAATAAACAAAAATATGCAAAAACACTTGAAAACTGGTTAAAAGCTGAATATAATTTATTAAGCTTGGGATGAATTATATGAAGTGTCTAATTGATAGTGATAAGAGTGGATCAATTTCTATAAATAAGTTCACTGGGTCCAATTTGGGAGCACTTGCTTCTATTGCTGGCGAAACAGAAAGAAGTCCAGACGATTTTTGCGTTTTGTTTCTTGACGTAGAAACTACCGGTCTCTCGCAAGACACCGACAAAATAATCCAACTCGCTTTGCGACCGGTGTTCATTAATCGTAATTCGCATGAAATTAGTAAATGCGCCGGATTAAAAGTAATGTACAATGATCCCGGGATGAAAATTACGTCTGAAATAACCCAATTAACAGGTGTGACCGATGATGATGTGGATGGAAAGCACATTGATTGGAAATGGCTAAACAACATTATTGAACGTGTTGATCTTGTCGTTTGTCACAATGCAAGATTTGATCGAGGATTTGTTATGCGGCATCTACAAGATGCCGATATTTCGGAACCTTCGACTATTTGGGCCTGTTCGCTGAGGCAGGTGGACTGGAAGTCAGTGTGCAGGGCTTCGAACGCGCTGGAAGTATTGTGCGTATGGCATGGGTTTTACTATGAAGCTCACGATGCCGGGAATGATGTAAATGCTTTAATTTATTTGTTGAGTGTTTCTGGTCGAATGGGAGAACTTTTGGCGAATGCACAGAAATCAGAATGGCGTGTTTTTGCCGTTGATTTGCCATTTGATGATAAAGATGATGTGAAGGCGCGCAATTATAGATGGGATCCCGAAGTTAAAATGTGGTATCTTACTATGAGTGATGAGGAATCAGCTAAGACTGAAGCTCAATTTCTTAATGAAAGCTATGCAATTGAGCCACAGATTTTTGAGATTGAACCTCGTTATTTATTTGCGTGATTCCTAATATTTAGGAACGGGGTAATATGTCTTCAACAATTACAAAGAAAACTCTGACCATCACGATCAACGAAAGTGTTGAGCTGGGATCAAATGAATTCGCATCTCGAACTCAGCTTAAACTTCAAAATATTAATGAAATTTCACAGCGTGTTGTCACCGTTCCAACACATCAGGTGCCAATTTTACAACTATCTTCAAGCGCAGCAGCCGGAACTTATATGAGTGCTTCGGTAAAATACGCGCGCATCACCAATTTAGACAATGCAAACTATGTACGTCTCACGTTTACAAGCGGTTCTAATCAATTTGGTGGCGGAAATCAATATGATGTGAAGCTGGATGCATTAAAGACATTTATTTTTACCAACGATGGATATTCTGGATCGGCAACACTGGGCACTTTCGATTCATTTGCGAGTTTTACGAGCCTAAAGGCTATTGCTAATTCTAGCGCCGTTGATTTGGAGTTGTACGTAGCGTCAACTTAGGGAAAGAGCATGGGCGAATTAATTGATTTGCAGGCTTATAGGGAACAAAAAGAAGCAGCCGAACTGGAACAGCTTCGGGAAGAGTTAAGAATGCTTTTGCCTCCAGTTTTTCCAGAACCATATTTCCCACCAGATCTTTATGATCCTCAAACGTTTATTTATTTTTATTCTCACCCTATTGACAATTATTCAATTGACGATTATGGGTTAGGATCTTATTATCGTGCTGATGCGATGTTTTCGGATGAAGCTTTGCTAGATTTCTGGAAGGAGTTAATTACAGATGAAGCAGTTACTATTAGAGAAAGGACAACGGGTGAGATTGAGCCAGATGGGACACAATAATTTCTTTTATCCATCTGATCGAATTGAAACACTGGCCAGCGAGACTGGTGGTGAATGCGTTCATTGGGCTGGAGGTGGTGACTACACTGCGGTAAAAATTCCAGCATGTGCCATTTATGCAAATATTGATGAGTCTCGGAACATGGTAGTGTGGGTGGAACGCGATGTTATTCGACCAGCCTAAGCAAGCGTTATGCTTTGACGACGTTTTGCTGGTTCCGCATTATTCAGATATTATTTCCAGAAAGAATATTGATCTTCGATCTAATTTGTCTGGATTTCGTGATTTTCGATTGCCCATTATTTCTAGTCCGATGGATACAGTAACGGGGAGTCGTATGGCAATAGCAATGGGGTCCGCCGGCGGCCTCGGGATTATTCATCGCTACAATGATCCGCAAGCCCAATCTCGGCTTATCGAATACGCCAAAAAGATGGGAGCTGGTTCTGTGGGAGCTGCTGTGGGAGTTTCTGGAGATTATCTCGAACGTGTCGGGTTGTTGCTCGCCGCGGGTTGTGACGTTATCTGTATTGATGTGGCTCATGGACATCATGCCCTGATGCGACATGCGTTGAAAGTTTTGAGAAAAACTCATGGCTTTAATTTTCATATAATGGCTGGAAATGTGGCTACGCTGGAGGGTTTTAATGATCTTGCCGATTGGGGAGCCAACAGCATTCGGGTCGGCATTGGTGGAGGCTCCATTTGTTCCACCCGTATTCAGACTGGACATGGAATTCCAACTCTGCAATCGGTCGTCGATTGTAGTACGTCTGATCGCGATGCGACATTGATTGCAGATGGAGGAATTCGTACGAGTGGAGATATTGTAAAAGCCCTTGCAGCTGGTGCTGATTTTGTTATGATTGGTTCGTTGTTGGCGGGCACCACTGAGGCCCCGGGCGATGTTATTCACGAAGGCAATGGTGATAAGGTTAAGACTTATAGAGGAATGGCTAGCAAGGAGGCTCAAATTGACTGGAGGGGGCATACCTCTTCTATTGAGGGTGTATCTTCTCTGGTTCCATATAAAGGACCCGTTCATAATATTTTGGGAGAGCTCGAAATAGGATTGAAGAGTGGCTTGTCTTACACGGGAGCTTCTACGCTTCGAGAACTACAAAGACGTGCGCAGTTTATAACACAATCATCGGCGGGTCGTATGGAAAGTGAAACCCGCGCTTATTACAAATAGGATATTTATATTTCATGAAGATAGGTCTCGTCCCCATTTCAGCTAAGCCTTATCATCGAGGTCATCATACTTTGGTTGAGCGAGCAGCTCAAGAGAATGATGCCGTAGTAATGTTTGTTTCCATCTCTGATCGTCAGCGTTCGGGTGAGTTTCCCGTGATGGGTGACACGATGCTGGAAATATGGAAGAAAGAGCTGGAACCTATTATGCCGTCTAATGTGAGAATTGAATATGGGGGCTCGCCGGTTCGAAAAGTCTATGAACTAATCGAGGTTGCTTGTGCTGATGAGAGCACAAACACGTTTACGATTTATTCTGACGTGGTTGATACTGCTGCTAATTACGACAGTGCGAATCGAGCAAAATACATGTCTCCTCTTTGTGAAAAAGGGCTGGTAGTTTTTGCGGCCGAAATAAATCCCGATGCTTTTACTCGCGGATTGGGAACTCCCGACGTACGTGGTGAAGACGTTCGAAAGGCATTGAGTGAAGATAATTTCTTGGCATTTGCATCCGCAATGCCGGGAGATGTTAACGCTTTGGCGGTTTTTAACATGCTTAGAAATGCAACAACGGTCACAGAATCGCCAGAATCGTCCCATGTTTTTTTTGGTGGACGTTTTTAATGGAAAATCCCGCGTGTCCCGTATAATTACTAACGTGCTTTCACAGCAAAGGATTTAAAGATATGAAAAAGATGCGATCCCTCAAAGATGTTTATGGTTTTGGTCCAAAGAAGCTCAATGCTACCAGCCTACGCCAGTTTGTTTTACAAGAAACAGCCACTCTTCTCCAAGAGGAAGAGGAGGCTGCAGCCGAAAGTGTTAAATTTACTGGAGAATATAAGGGAGATCCGGTTGATAAGAAGACAAACGTGAGAGACGTTGATCCTGTGGAGATGGCAAACCAGCTACTTTCGGGTGACGACGACGCTCCTCTGGTTGCATCTTCAAAAGGTCAGTGGTTTGAATACGACGGCGCTGCCGCCAAGGCATGGATTGAGAATCTTGGGCCCGATGTTTTTGTTGCCCGCTTGAAGAATCTCGCCACAAAAGTTCCAGCAACCGGATTGGCCAAAAAAGATATGCCATTCCTCCCGCTTCCCAACGATAAGAAATCGGTTGCGAAAGATCCAGCCGATGTTCAAGATGCACTCTCTCCTGGTGGCAAGTATAACGTCGACTTCATGGACGAGAATGCGATGAAGCGCGGCCTTCATTATTTGGCGGAAAAGACAGAGCCTCCAGCGCCCAATACGTTTGTCGGCATGGATGATCCCAAATCTCAAGAATTTATGACGGGTGGGCACGAAGAGAAGGACGGTGCTAAATCTGACGATTCAATCGAAGTTCAACTTGGAGGTAGCATTCCTGCGGATAAGGCGATTCCTACACAGTCAAATATTCTTATCTATAAATCTATGGGCTTCGCGGTAGACGGTATGAGTGGCGGTGACCTCGGCGCATATGCCTCGATTGATAACGAAATTTTAGATGGTCATCACAGGTGGGCGGCGACAATGCTTAATAATCCCGGTGCAGACGTGGGTACGACTGCAAAAATTGATCTGAAGCCGCTGGGAACGCAGCAGACCCTCAAGTATCTCACCGCTATTGGTAATGCTCTTGGAAACAAAACAAAGACAGAGTCTCGCCACGGAAATGACGACGTGATGCTCGAGCGCTGGAATAAATTGGCGGGTTTGTTGTAGGAGCTATATTAACTGTTTAGGAGAAAGGAGCCGTTATGGCTCCTTTTTTGTTCTATGCTAAATAAAATTTTTACGCTAGTTCAACGCGATTGGAAAATATTGATTGCGAGTGTGATATTGGCTTCTGCCATCTGGTATCATGTTAAGAAGGAAATTAAAGAAGGACGAAATTTTCCTGCCGAGGTGCCTGCTATTTTCCAGCAATAAATTGATTAAAAGTCCCGGATTAGAAACGTACTTTTGACATACCTATTTTGGGGGGGACCCTTTATGAAGTGGTGGTATGCAATTCTGCTTATGTGGATTTCGGTATTAACCGGGTGTACCCAAGATTTTCAAGTTACATCGCAACAAGAAGTACGGGTAGTGGTTGATTCATATGTCCAGCCAAATGAGCTTGGTGAGCTTGACGTTTTGGTGGTAATCGATACATCTGGTTCTATGAACGATAATTTTGATGATGTAGCCGATGGTATGGACATATTACGGACAGATATTGAGTCTTTAACTTTAGATTATCAGTTCGGTTATATTACTATGGATCCCACCGTTTTGTCATATGTGGGTCCTTATGACTCTTCTTCATCCCCCATTGATATGCTGATGGCACCTAGTCTTCTTCCAATGACTTCTCTTGAACAAGGCTTTGGGGCTACGTATACATTTTTAAGCAGCGAGGATGGATACGATTTTAGGCGTCCAGAGGCGGATTTTCTTTTATTTTTAATCTCTGATGAGGATGAACAAAGTTCTATAAGCGCAGAATTGTTTTATGAATGGCTCGGAGATGAATTTTACAACGTTCAACACGATGCGGTTTGCGTGGTTAATCCGGATGATGGGAGTGGTACGAGCTGGACCAATGCGATTGGGTATAAGTACATTGAACTTTCTGATCTTTATGGAAAAGATGTGATTGATATACAGGAGGAAGATTGGTCTGTTTGGCTTTCGGAATCGACATATTTGACACAGCAAAAAGATTTCATTGTATTGAGTGAAGCTAATCCTATCTTGGATTCCGTTGTGGTGTATGTAGACCAGATCGTAACGCATGAATGGCGATACATAGAGACGTCAAATACTGTTCAGCTTGATTTTGTTCCTGATTATGGAAGCGTTATTGAGGCTGGATATAATGTGTACGTAGAATAATTTTTTACTGAAAATTTCTCTCTCCGGCATTACTATTATACATGTCTTCTAGATGAACCTGCATAATGCTGGGTATTTTTTGTGTGTTGGAGCGAAGATGTGGCAAAAAAGTAAACATAGTGATTTTATGCATTTTTGGATTAATACCGAATGCCAACTTTGCGCAGGATTAAGTTCGGGTGGCGAATTTGTTCTCTGGAATGAAAAGGGTCGTCATGACACAGTGCAATGCACAGATATTAATGATGCGTTAGAAGTAATGCAGCTTGTGGCCAATACTGATAAAGCAAAAAAAAATAAGGAGAAATGAACAATTATGCGATCTCAATTTTTTAGAAATGCGTGTGTTGGAGTAACAGGAATTTCTATGCTTGCTTTTTGTACGTGGCTTTCACTTTCTTTGGGTGATTTTTTTGGAGGGTGTATTAATGGTTCATTTTAAGATTTTTACTGGCCCTATGTTCGGTGGGAAAACAACGAAACTATTGGGAGCTGTAGAGCGTGATGTGTTGCGAGGTTACAACGTTCAAAGTTTCAAGCCAAACATCGACACACGCTATTCTTTTACCGCTATTACTACGCATCTTGGCGCAAAGTTAAAAGCATCTTCAATATCTTCCGGAGAGGATATTTTAGAACAGGTGAGAGCTTCGGATAAAGAGGTAAACTCAATTGCGGTCGATGAATTATTCATGATTCCTGGAGCCGCCGACGCTGTCGTTTATCTATTTCGGCGAGGCATCAATGTCTATACCTCCACGCTTCAATTAAATTCTATTCCGGAACCATATAAAGAAGTAACGAAGATTTTCCCATGGGCAACTGAAATTTATGTGTGTCCGGCAATTTGTACCACATGTGGTGCAGACGCCTACTATACTCTTAAGACCGGTGGCGACCCCAACGCTAAAATTGAAGTTGGGGGCAGCGATTTGTATGAACCCCGATGTTTTCACCATTTTTTTTGAGTTTAAGCCTTATGTAATAATATGGGTGCTTCGGCTAAAACGGACGAGAAATTCGAAATCGATGATTTGATAGTAGCGGTTGGTATGACAACTACCGAACACGGCGTGGAAAATCAGCATCATGTTTTAGCTAAAATTGTAGGTGTGGGGGGAAAGGATATTTTTGCTATTTCAGAGACAACCAATAGAACGTTTAAGATTGCTATTTCGCGCTGCATCAAATTGTCACCAGTTATGCCTGATTTGTCGGAAATACCGATAGTTCCTCGGATAGGCGATTTAGTATTGTCGGTGGTGGACAAATATAGTGGATTAGAAAAAAAGCTGGGATTGCTAATAGAAATTAGCGACGTCCCCGGAAAAGCGAAAATAGGAAGATTATTGCAAGGAGATGAAACCGAGACTGTTCCGTTTGATAGTCTCATAGTAATTGAGAGGCGGGGTGAAAAGAAGTAAGTATCTGGAGTAGATAGTAATGGAGATAAAAATCGCTTTTTATAGAGGCGACGGGGGCCGACTTCATAGATTGATTCGATGGTGGACCAAAAGTTGTTATAGTCACGCAGAATTAGTAATGCCAGACGGAATGACCTGGATCAGTATAAGTCCATTTTTAACTTCTCGAGTAGCAGCTCGCATTAAGTATTGTATAGACAATCCAGAAGATTGGGATTTTTTAATATTTAAATTAAGTGAGCGTGAGCCGGTAAAAAATTACCAACTTGACCAGCTTTACAAATTTATTGCCATGACGCAAGGGTCTAAGTATGATTGGATAGGAATGATCATGTCACATTTTTGTCCCTACCTCATCAAGAGGAGAGATCGATGGTATTGTTCAGAATGGATTGCTCACGCACTAGTCAATTCAAGAATTATAATGTGGGATGATTTGAGACTTTATAATACTCCCGATTTATCTCCTGGGAAATTATATGAAGTGCTTATGGAGAGAAACATGTTGTCAGAAGTCGACATTCACCAGCCTATATCGATCAAAAGAGTATAAATATTGATGGGTATTATGATAAATGACACAAGACTCTAGGGAAACAGTAATCGATATCAAGGTGGGCAGTTTAATACGTCAGCGGAAGACTGACTCACCAAATGATAGGGTGCGAGAAGATAGATCAGGACTTACGGGTATTGTGGTTGAAATAAAATCAACTACCGGACCCCTCGCTAAATGGTCACCTCTTTGTGCTCAAGTTTTGTGGTGTGATGGTGAGATTTCCGAAGGGTATTTGCTGGCGGCTTTAGAACTCGTTTAATTTTTTTAAAGAGCTACATGAAATATTGATGATTTCCGCTTCAGCGGTAAGAACTTCGTATGAAAATGTGTGCCAACCATCTTTTCCAGGCATTTCGTGTAAATGTATTGCGATAATAATTCCATATTGTCCATAGGGGTATTTTTCTCCGATAAGAACTAATTCTCCTTTTTGAAATTTATATTTCACCGTTTCCACAGAAATAACTATTTTTTCTAATAATCATGACAAAAAAAATATACGACATATCAAAAGTACGAATTGGTAAAGTTTATTTGCACCACACATTCGCAGCGGTTGAAGTTCATAGTCGGATAACGCAAATAGAGGACGCTGAAAAAGGAATTTTCATGGGCGTGCTTTTGCGTGAAAACGATGTTGATGCTCTGCGTAATGCAGGTGTACCACATCCCAAAAATGTATTACCATTAGAATGTGAAGGAGTAGTGTATGGCTTTCAAATTATCCGTGAAATCCGAGGACCCCGGAAAAAATCTTCCACTAAAAGAAAGGGTGGTCGCAGACGAATTGTCCGACCGTCCAAAAATTCGCAAGGGTGATTTGATTTCTTTTGAGGGTCGTTATGCTTTGTATGGCGAGAACATCGAGCGATGGGTGATTCAGCTGACTCCAACCCGGGGTCTGGTGGTAAACATTGACAAGCAATTGGTTACGATTTTTACAGGTGAACATCACTGTGTTATTGATTGTGGACAGACCGATGTTGCCTGGACAATTATGAGCAGCACCCATGAGTGATGAATCACCCGTTCAAGCTATGATTCGACAGGAACAATTGTGGCGTTTACGGGACGCCAAGTGCTACGCCGAACGCCTCATCAAATTAGGAGAAGAGCTTATTAAGAAAATTGATCGCGATGGTTACGCAGGTTATTACAGCGTCAACCACGATTCATTGGCCGCTGCCCAAAAACTCCATACAGCATGCAACGATCTCTGGCGGCTGAGGGTGCTCAGCGAGAAGCTTGATAAAGTGTCGGAAGATGCTTCAATAGCTGTATCACACACCCCTGAACCTGAGGTTCAAAAAGCACCAAAACAAAAATCAAAGCGTCGGAAGAAGAAAGATTAATCATCTTTTGAAGGGTAATAAATCCATTCGATGGCATTTCCAAAGGGATCGGAAAGGTAAATATAATGACTTCCATCCCGGTGCGTAGAAATTTCCTCGGCCGCAACAGGGAATTCATCGATTGAATTGCACCGTATCGCGAAATGGTTGGGATGATCTCCCGGCAATACCAGGGCTAATTTTATGTCACCCACATGAAGCATCGCCCAGCTTGAATCCTGATATTTGATCACTGCTCCTATCTGAGTGACGTACCACTCCACCGCTTTGTCAATAGATTTTACCGTGAATGCAACGTGATCAATATTTTTCATAAGTTTCTTCCTGTAGTTTAATGGCGTTGGTCGATATTTATAGTACTGTTAAGCAAATTAAAAAGATGTTTAAGCTGTGATAAATTGTGAAAGTTGGCGGATTTTGTGATATAATAGATATATCTGATGAGGTGGAGATAAGCCCAATGTTTTTTCTTTTACTTTTGTTTTGGCTTTTTAATGTCATTACGTTTAAGCAAGTGGTGGGTTATTGGCTTGCCTGGATTGTGGTAAACGTCGCGTGTTATGCGTTGGGAATTACTGTTCTTTGGGCTGCATTTGTATCGGTGTTTGGAGGTTGAATGTCTCGGCGTAAAAAGCAATTTGATCCTGTAAAGGCTCACAAAGCCGCCGCCCGAAAAGCTGTTTTTGCTCGATGCGGTGATCCCGCTCAGTGGAGGCCTCGGGCAGTGAATGATCTTGACGCCTCTTCAAGCAAGGCGCGCAAGAACAAAGGAGCCTGCCGTGGTAATCACCAACGTCGAGCTATCGCGTGGCGTGAATGAAGATTGGCAATCGAGTGCTTTATGTGGCACGGATGGGTAGTGATACGTTTGAAATTTGTGGCGAAATTGTAGCATTTGAAGAAGTAGAATGGACTCAATCAGGCATTGAGGTTGGCGTTCAGTTTACTGATTCAAAAAGTGGCGAAACCTGGGTTCAATATATTGATCCTACAAGACTAGAGGTGGTTAATGAGTAAGAGTGTAATTGAGACTGTGATGCAGTATCGGCAAATGGAACAGATATCTCCACACAGTAGTATTTTGACAGAGGTTCGGTGGCAGTATGCCGACATGGCAGACGGTGGAGATGGAGGAGATCAAGGGTATGAGGAGAATGGTGAAAGAACCTGTCGAGGAATCAATTATCCTGGTAAGTCCGATGATTTCTTTCAGGAAGTATGTGATCTACTAGGGTGGCCACGATGAATAACGAAAGATACCAAGATCTCATGCTTCGCTTTGCGAAAGAAATGCACGAAGTTGGTGTGACTGAGAATATGAAGAAAATTGTCGAGGCCCAATTTAATCGAATCCCTAATACGGTGTCGTGCGGTACCGATGAGAATGTGCGAAAATTTTATTATTGTCATGATGGATTTATGATTGAAGCGGTACAGAATGTAAAGCTGACGATCAAAAAAGGGACCCAATAATGAAGAGACCTCACAATAAATTGATAGGAGCATGCTTTGGTAACGATCTACCAGCATGCAACGGCGAGGAATGGTTTGGGATGAATATATCACATTTTATCTCAACGATATATGACATTGGGTGTAGCGATAACTCGATTTTTGGTGCATTTCCGGGAGAAGTTCATTACTTTGAACCATCGCCAAGAATTAAGGACCTGTTCGCAATAACCGAAAATGTAAACACTAAATCCTATTACAATAATTTTGGTCTATCAGATACAACGAGCACCGCTCGTCAAATTACTTGGGAAACCGAAGGCGTGATCCCCGGAGACCCTGAGTCGCCCGTAACATTTATGCCTACGAAAACCGGCGCTGATTATATGAGGGAAAATGGTTTCGCTAAAGTAGATTTTCTTAAACTTGATACCGAAGGGCACGAACTCCAAATATTGAAAGGATTTGGGGGGAATTTAGCGAATACCAAGATAATTCAATTTGAATACGGGGGAACTACTTACGCATGTGGTGAGTCGCTGCACAATATTATTTCTTATTTGAAAAAATTTGATTTTTATAATTTTTCATACTTAGCCCCAAATAGACTTGTACCAATAAACTGGACCGACGAATCGGTTGATCACTATACGTTTTGTAATATTGTCTGTTTCAATAAACGGCATACAAAAGCGCTGTTGGAAGCTCCACTTTCACCACTCAGTGTGGGAAATTTGGGTGTGTATGAACCCTTGATAGCAACTTGGAAGTCCACGCAACGATAATGGAATAATGAGATCTCACGGCATATTTATATGTGGAGGTTAGATCATTATGTTAGAATTGTTAGGTGCAGCTTGGGCATTGCTTTCCGGGCTGCTTGTATCATTGTGGGGTGTGTTAGTTTTAGTTGGGACGTTTGGAGCAGAAGTGCTTGGACATGTTCACACTGAAATGCCACGTCTTGAAGGCTTGCTTGTGGGAGTGTTGCTTGCCTGGGTTCTTCTTCGCCGCGATAAGCACCCGCTATTGAGGGTATTGAGTTCACCGCTTAAACTTGTGGTGGATATTCTGGACTTGGCGTGGGATCAGTGTTGGGAAGTTGTTGTAGATCTTAAGGACACAGCGTTAGGATGGCTCCGAGGTGGAAGAGACAAGGTTAAAGCATGGGTGAGTGGAGCATGGGGTATGGTGCTCGGCACTCTTCGAGGTGTAAAAGATAAGCTTTCCAAGTCTGAGCCTGAAGGCGAATAGATCGACGTCAAAGCCGGCGGAGGACGGTGATAATGAAAGTGCACAAGTATGTCTTCCGCCGACTTTTGCAAGATGAATGTGATCGTTTTGTTAGAAGATATGGCAAAAATCCTCTAACAGGTTTGAAACAAATGCTGGATCAAAATAAAGTGAAATATACCACATTAAGTAAAGACGAGATAATTGTGGTTGTGGGTGAAAAAAAAATTCGTCTCGTTCAGGAAGATTAAAGGAAACATCTCAATGTCTAAAAAAGATAAAAGCCCTTATGTGGAGCCCGACGATATAAATTATCAACCTTTTGCATACGAAACCACTCAGGTTGAGGATAGGAAGTATGGAATGAAGATTTTTGAAGGGCATATTTGGCCACTTATTTCTTTTTGCTTTACAGGAAACGAGGAAGTTTTGGATTTGGGGTGCGGCACAGGCAGACATTCTAAATTTTTATCCTCATTTGCCAAAAATATAACCGCAATAGATATTGCTCCATCTCATATTGTTAAAGATAAAGCGGGGTATGATATGCGTTTAATAAAGGACATTCCAAACGTTGAATACATTAATGCGAATTTTATGAACTACGACGGTCAAAAAAAGTTTGATGTTGTTTTTATTCATAGCGCTTTTTATTATTTTTATAAGTGTTATCAAGAAGATGCTTTTAAAAAAATCATTTCTTTTTTAAAGTCTAAAAACTCTTTAGTGGTTTTAATAGACGGACAGGAGAACTATAGGCGACCGCCACTAAACCGCCACCAGTATGATCTCCATGAGCTAAGTGAAAAATACAATATGGAATGCCTCGTTGAAGAGGTAAAACCTCAGTGGGGGAGCACGGGCGCGCGAGTCAGCGTGCTTAAATTACAATGAGAAAAGCACTGGAGGCAATTTTTCATCCCCGTAGGGCATTTCGCCTGAGTTGATTATACTTAATCCCCTAAAATCGCGTCCGCTAATAAAGTGGGCGTTTTCTTATACAATGGTGGTGTTCGGATATAATTCGATACTTATGGAGGAATGAATGCGTAATATCTTTGTCATGCTCATGGCAGTTTGTATGTTGGGATTCACTGGGTGCGGCGACAAGGATGCTGACGATACTGGTGATACCGCAACAGAGACTACAGACACGTCAACAGAGTAATAAAACAAATCCGCAGGGAGGCACGGGATACAGGTGTCTTATTTTTTGTAAGGAGAAAAAAAATGAACGATACAAATACACCATCAACACTGAGTGAGATGATTACTCTTCTCGAATCAGTGCAGACAGATTATGATAAGTTTTATGGTGACGGGAATTCGTCAGCAGGCACGAGAGTCAGGAAGGCAATGCAGCAGATTAAGAGTTCTGCGCATGAAGTTCGGACCCATGTGCAAGCAACAAAGAATAGCCCCAACGGTTGAGAATTTGAGAAATCCGCAGGGAGGCACGGGATTAGAGGTGCCTCAATATTTTGTTTGTAAGGAGACAATATGTTAGAATGGTTAAAGTCAATGTGGGCCAAGTACAAGGTTCATGTTAGTGTGGTGGGCGGCGCGTTAGTCATCGCCAGCATATATGGACAGTGTACATTTGAGCCTGATGTTGATGCCATCGAGGAAGCTGTGGAAGAAGCAGCTGATGAGGCGGCTGCCAACGAAACGACCGAATCGTCCGCAACCGCCCCGGTGGTATACACGGAAAAAAACACCGTGACTGAAGGTGCGACTACCGTGAATGCTCATGATGCTAATACTGAAAGTACTGATCCCACGGAAGCGACTGTCGAAAATACTGCCGAAAATCAGTAAAATAATTACTATTAGGTTGAACAAGCTGTAGAACGTGATTATACTAATAGTAATTCAACGAAACGTTCTTTTACATTGCTGAATGGACCCCAGTTCTCGGGTCTACAAACCTGGATGAGACGACCGGTCTCCAGGCATCACGGCGAAAGCCAGGTGATAGAGAAAACCTCGATCAGGAAAGTATCGTTCTTGCGGTATGCCGCCTGACTAAGAGAGGGGATGAGTAAAGGAGCGTGGTAGCTTTGAAAATCATCCAGTGGTCTAAGGGAAGAGCTCACATACCACTGTGAGAGTGCTGCCGAAGATATTTGCGGACTTGTAGGTTCATCGCGAAAACGGAGTAAGGGCAATCCAAGACGGCCGAGAGGCTGATAAAAGTCTTGGGAAGGGAGGTTAAAAACTTCCAGAATCTAACTGTCGGTGACAGAAGTTTCTCTGTCGGAATCGGAAACGAGACCGTCGTCCCGAAAGGGGGCTGTGGACTATCTCCCAAGGATAGGAAACATGTCGCGCGAATGAGGGGGGAAGTGTACAGCTTACCCAACTGAGCGCAGAATGTCATGGCGATAGTAGGGCGTGCTGTTCCGTGATCTTTACAGATCAAGAACAGGGAGAAAGTTCGTGCACGGATTTACTTTCCGGTGTGCTTACCTCTAACGCGAAAAGCGGACAGGCTCAAAAGGCTTGAGGGTCACGAACGAGGAACAAAGAAGTGCTATGCGTTCCACCCTTTACCGACGAGACACCGGGTTATAGTGTCTCATTACTCGTTACACACACACAAAGGAGAAAAAATGAGTGAATCAAGAAAGAGCGGATATGGTATCCGCACCGATTTGTTGGGAATGGCAATCGGTATTTTGGAGAGCCGAAATAATCGGCTCGAAAACAACGAACACTTCAACGCGGAAAATAATAAGGGTTATAGGCGGCAGCCGGTAATTCCGTATACAACCGATGAAGTGCTTGCAGAAGCTGAAAAGCTTTACGGATTCGTACAGAAAAAGTAAATCTGCAATTTCCGCAGGGAGGCACGGGATCACAGGTGCCTCATTTCCTTATCAGGTCAATTCGACCTGATTTTTTTATTTTATGGAGAAAGACATGTTTAGCACATTTGCAGCCGGCACATTCGCTGGTCTCTGGATTATGGCCGGAACAGCGATGATCATTTCGTTCAAGAACGATTAATTTTGAACATCTTGTTCTACGACGTTAGAATATATTTGACTGCAAAGGAGAATATAGATGCGTCACAATGGAAATCATCTTACTAATATGGAACGCCTCCACACCGTTTGGCACGTAGCTGCCAAGGCTGTGGGGGCTCGAACTCGTTCTAGCCTCAAACAGGCTCGTGAAGCCGATCTTGATCGAATGTCCTGGCGGCTTCGCCGCGGCAAATCCCTTGTCAAGGAAGGCGTGCCTCGCGAAGAGTGGCTGGACCAATATAGTCGCAAGGTTACCGGAAAGCGAATGAGCGACTGGACTCCCGAGGAAAAGGATACAATTCGTCGTTTTATTGAAACGGTAGAGGCTCATGGAACCAATGGATGGTAACGAACCAATGGATGGTAACCCACCCCCGGTGCTTACTGAAGAAGAGCAGCAGGCGAGCGTCTTCGCGTGGATGCGTTCCGTCGAGGAACGGCTTGGATTCATGGAGAGCGTCTTTATAGAACTTTTGACCAAGCTAAAAGATGCCGGTCTCATTGTTGATGAGGACGATGACGAAGATGGCAGATCCGAAAACGATTGAGACGCCTCCTCCTGAAGAGCCTGACGAACTTGCTGTATTAATTGAGCGAGTGAATGGATTGGAACTACTTATTGTGAGGTTGATCGACAAACTTGAGTTAACTCACATGCTCACCAACAATGAGAAAATTTAGTTTTGCAAATTTGTGAAAGTTAATCGTGCGTGTGGTATAATATAAATAACGGCGGAGAGACTATGCACACCTACGATCCTCAACTCCCAGTGCTTCGGCAAATGTTGGCGCTTAGTATTTTGGACAAATTGGATAAGTGTGGTTTCACCGAACTTCCCAATCCTCGAGAGGCCTTTGGGTTGAGCCGACCAGAATTGGCAGAGCGAGTTTACCTTCGGAGGGTATCTGAGGATGGGCGGATTAAAGTGAAAGTCTTTACTACAGTCGTCGGTGGAAATGAAAAGATGCCCTTGGAGGTCCGCGGCACCGGGAAGGATGCCATTCGGATATGCGCGACGTATACAACCAAGGCCGGTGAAGAAAGAGGTCTTGTTACCGAAACACGAATTAATCGCATTGGCGATATTAGCGACATCGTCGACAGGATGTACCAGCGAATGCGGTCTGTCTATCGAGATGCCAATACTAGCGAATGCTGCCGTCAATGTGGAGCACCCAAGTTTGTGGCAAAGTCAGGTAAGAAAGTATGCGCTGAAATTTGTTGGAAGACCGACGAGGCCAAGCGCGCAGACGAAATTGCTTTTAAATCTAAGTCTCGACGCCACTCTCGGCGTAAACATCGGAGAAGGTACTCATGAATTTGATGATTAACCCTGTGGATTACGCAATGATCAATGAACATCTCGATAAAGGGAAGAAGATTGCTGCCATTAAGCATCTACGCAAGTCGTGTATTGGAATTGAATCTCTCGGACTCAGGGAAGCCAAGCAGGCTATTGAGAGAATGAATGGTCAGGACTTAAGTGGTACCGGCCCGATAGTCATCCAATCCCCTCGCATCAAGCAAGTAGTGCTTGACATGGGTGATGGTGAGGTCACAGTTGATCTCGAGACGATGGAACTTCTGATTCTCAAAGATGTGGAACGCTTGGGCTTGGAGTCTTGTGGTTCCATTTTGGATTTCGTCCACACACTCAAGGCTTGGAGCGAAGGTCGCCCCGTTGGTGTTTTGGGAGAGGGGAATGAAGACGGGTGATCTCGTTAGATTCAGGTGTATTAAACCCCCCGGGGCTCGCCGATGGGAGATAGGATTGCTTATCGATTATAAATCGTGGGAAAAGATAGCTAGAATTTTATGTAAGGATGGTACGATCGTAAGCAAGCGCGCCTCAGAAGTTCAAAAGTATGGGCGTGGTTATAAAAAGAAAGATCGGAATGAGGAAAATGACACCAAAAAATAGGTTGCAGTTTTTGATAGAAAAGCATCAAGAACTTGACGATAAGGTAGATGAGATAGCGACCAGAAAGTTTTTGACTCCGCGCGAAAAATTGGATTTGAAAAACTGGAAAGTTTTGCGTCTTCGATATAGAGATGTTATTGATCATCTAAGACAGGAGTTGAAATCTCGTGGAATGGATGATTAAAAAGAAAGAAAAAAAATGGGGGGTTTTTCTTGTGCAAAAATATTGTAAAACTGAAGATCCGGTTTGCTATGGCACTGCATTTACTAAAGAAACGGCTCAACGGATGGCTAACCGACTTAACGACGGATGGAAAGAAAACTCGAATTGTTAAAGTCATGGTGTGGCGAATAACGTCGATTTTTTTAACCTTGACTATAACTGCTGTTATGACTGGAGACGTTGCTAAAGCTACAGGCTTTACACTAATTCTCCATTTTGTTTTAACTCTTGGCCATTGGTTGTTTGAGACTCAGTGGGAGAAATACATTGCGTAATTTTTTACGTCGAGCCCACCAAGATATTTGGGCCTGGATGAACCGACATAAGATGGCAACTATTTTTTGGAGTGGCGTCCTTATTGATTTTTGGGCCAACTGGTATTCATATGCGATAAATCATGATTGGATTATTCTTCAAGCGTTTCTTGGTTTCTGGCTTCCGCTATTGAATTTTCCATTTCTAGTCTGGTTTTTTGATGAGAAAGAACACAAGGAACGGTTCAAGTATTGCCTGTGCGGTGCGGTGTCGATGACGATAGGTTCGACCATCATGCTTCTCATGGTTCGTGAGGGATGGATCGCCGGAACGGCGTTTTAAACTATCTGTGAACTTGTCATATCACCGAGTATAATGAATACGGAGGTTATATGGAGTTGTTCACGGATATTTGTGGGGAACAGGTGCCGATCAATGTGGAACATGTAGATTTTTGGCTTGCAGAATTTATTGAAAATTGGAAATGCCCAAAGACATATGTATATCATACAAAAGGAGAGACGGCTCGGGTGCCAGGTGATCCTCATGTTGGGAATAAAAATTTTATGATAATGGGTACTCGACACTATGGCACAGAACACGAGGTGCCGTTTGAAATTTTGAAGTTTCGTCACATCAAACACACGATTTATACGCTTTATCACAAAACAACAGTGGTTACAAAACTTGAGAGCGTGAAAAGAAGTGATGAAAAATGTGAACGATCACCTCATGTGTGATATAATATTACTATAAATGATTGATCATGGACAAAGACTCTAAAAGGAGCTCCTAATGCGCAAAGGCGATCTTGTAAAACTTAATGAAGCCGTATGTTTCACTGTGGCATTTGGTGGACACCGCCAATACCCGCTCACCAATTACGCCAATGATGAAGATGGAGTTGTTGACGGCACGCGTCTTCCGACTGCGGGCGATCGCGCGCAATACTACGAAAGCAAGCGTACAGCAATTGATGATGCTAGGTCTCGCGGGGAGGACACGTTCAGCCTCACGATGGACAGCGCCGGCGAGCCCCAGCTCCCACCGACCGCGTATACGGTCAAGCTGCGACGTGATCAGGTATACCACCTCATCCGCGCACGGTGCAGACCACAGTGGAGTTATCGATCCCATCCTGGAATGGCGATGGTGCTCGACACCGATACCGGCCATGAAGTTTACGTCGATCGGGAATATTTGGAGGTGGTTTAATGCCTAAGCTTTATGAGACCTTTAATACTCAAGATTTGGGTCCATTTGATAACGCTTCTATGCTTGCAGTTCGTCTGACTACGTCGCTTATTATGAACAAGGCATGCTGCGAGGTGGCTCAGCTGGAATACGATGTGACTCTAGGGTTGGACGATCTGGATCTTCCTAAGGAAGTCCGGGCCCAAGTGATGAGTGATTACGCAGGGATTAAAGAGCGGTGGAGTCTTCTTTTCTCGTCGCCTCTTTGCGTGGATTAATTTGTACATCGACCACTTTATGACTATTATTTATTAGGAGAAAAGATGCGTAGAATCCGAAAGCCGAAAACTATTAACGCCGATCTCGATTACATCAGATTTGGATATTGTGATCAGTGTCGTGGTGAAAATACAAGTATTGTAATTCATCATCCTCCGCGCGGGCGTTCTTATAGCGTGTGTAATAGATGCAGCCAACAGACATGGGAAGCCGTTGGTGCGGCCAATGTGTCGAATTGGTTCACCACTGGGCGATTAACAAAGCGAGTTCCTGTTCGTAATCGAGGTCCCCGAGAGGGAAAACCCTCTACTACGACCCGACCCTCTATAAAAGATTAACTTTTGGGGGCGTAGCCAAGTGGTTAAGGCAGCCGGCTTATATCCGGTGTAGCGTCTGATAAACGCGAGATCGTGGGTTCAAATCCCACCGCCCCTACCATTTTATTTTTGTTCGTTCTTATTATTGGGAGAGAGAATGATGCTGCTAAGACAACTTCGAAATTTTTTTGGCGCCACGCAAAGTGACGAGAACACAACTGTTTCTTTGGGGAGTGGGTGTTCATTCACTCTTCCACTCGAACATGCAATTAAGTTGCGTGACGCAATAGCAATTCAGATTATTCATGCACAGGATGGTGCCGAATATTTTGTCGACACCTCAAGAACTACTGATGGAGATATGGAATAATGGGATCTAAAGGATCAAAGGCAAAACGCCAAAATCAGCACATGAGACGCCTGATGGCGAAGATTAAGAAGTTTGAAAGACAAGGTAAGCCTGTTGAAAAGCTCAAGAAGGAACTTGCCTACGTTGTGGGAGACCAGGAACGGCCCGAGTTTAAAACGGGGCGCGATGCGGATGCTCGATTGCGGAAACGGTATACCACTTAACCAAAGTTGGATCTTTGATATTTCGAGTTTTAGTATCGCATATTTATCCATGTGCGACAGGGAATATTAATAATGTTGATGAGTGCCTGTTTTAATACCGGGTGTACCACTAATTGGCAAGGGTTTTTTGCTCCCCAATTTGAAGATATTTGGTGGCAACCTGTGGGTATGGAATGGTGTTTCAATTTTCACTATAGCGATATGGACGGCGTTAACGAATTGCTGGTCTACGAAAATGATCACATTCAAAATTATGGCGCATGGACTTTCGAGGCCCCAAGTACGTATCATATCGATGATTACGAAGTAACAGTATGGCAGGATGGTGATTGTTGGGATTTGGAAATTAGTCCATATAATATCTTGACTGAAGATTTATACGCGTGTGAGTGTACAACCCGCGAAGAATAGTGGGGGGTGGCGAAATTGGCAGACGCGCCGTCCTGTCTCGACGGTGGTGTACAAATGTTAGACTTGGTTTAATATTAGTCACCTTGGAGGTTCGAATCCTTCCCCTCCAGCCATTTTAGGAGAAGATAATGAAGAATAAGTGGCCGATATATCTGGCTATTTTGTGTATAGGTACTGTAGATTTGATTGAAGGGGAGATTGCGATGGTGCAGGTAACTGCCAGCGATAATGAGCTTCGTGATCTGGAAATGTCAACGTTGATGTTTCCTTGTGAAATTAGAGAGGGTGATATGTTTTATTTTCTTTACGCTGACGGCGTGACTGAAATTCGATGTGGTGAACCTCCGGAATAATGCGCTCTTAGCTCAGCTGGATAGAGCATCGGCCTTCTAAGCCGAGGGTCGCAGGTTCGAGTCCTGCAGGGCGTGCCATGTATGGCCGAGTGGTGGAATAGGTAGACACATGGGACTTAAAATCCTTGGCCCATTTGGGCGTGCGGGTTCGATTCCCGCCTCGGCTACCATTAAAAATGTGAAGATGCCATCAAAATGTGGTATAATAATAATGTAAGGAGGATAGAACTCATGCATGTTCTTTTTTTACACGGGCTTGAATCAAAGCCTGGAGGAGATAAGCCTGATGCGCTCGAAATGGCCGGTCACACGGTGTTGAACCCAGCGCTACCAAAGAGTTCTTTTGGTGAATCAGTGGGAATTGCTCAAGAGTTGGTGGATACGGAAGCGCCTGATTATATTGTCGGCTCTAGCCGCGGCGGTGCCGTGGCCATGACGGTTGACGGTCGAGGTGCTCAGCTTGTGCTCATTGCTCCGGCCTGGAAGATGTTCGGTGCACCACCGAGTGTTCCACCTAACACGGTGATCTTGCACTCACCCGACGATGATATTGTCCCAATTGAAGACAGCATTGAGCTGAGTCAACTGACCGGCGCAAGCTTGATTGAATGTGGCGATTGTCACAGAATGAGTGATGCCAGCGCACTCAGTACTCTAATTGACTATGTGGGTCCTTAGCTCAATTGGTAGAGCAACGGGCTTTTAACCCGTAGGTCGTGGGTTCGATTCCCACAGGACCCACCATTTTACGGACAACGTGGTGAAGTTAATATTCATGAGGATAGAAAAATGACGTGGACAATTATCATGCAAGTAGGCACCGAGTTTACTGCTATTACGGATCTCTTTGGCCTTGATTCTCGAGGAGCCTGGAAGGCTGCCAAGGCAAAATATCCCACCATGGTAGGGATGTTTAAGGGAGATCACCGCGAAACGTGGATTTGTTATCCGTAACATGAAGCCCAATATATTTTTCAAGACGCCCAAGTGCGGTGGCACGTCTATTGTACAGGCGTTGAAAGAAGCAGGATTTTATAGTGAAAGTGCCGCCGCGCATGAAATTCACCCAAGTGGTCTGTGTGTGGCGCGCTTTAATCGGGCCGGAGACGAGATGTTTAATAACATGGTGGAATGGGAGGGTGAATTTGAGGAGACAGCCTATTGTTGGACAGTTGTTCGAAATCCATGGGCCCGCTTAGTTTCTTGTTGGTTTGATCTACGTCACCGCGGTGCGGTTTCAACGCGTCATTCTTTTGACCAGTTTATTTCATTTTTGGCGTTCGCTCACGGGAAAGGGGGTTGGGAGAAAATGCTAAATTGGACTCCACAAAAACATTTGGAAAGCGTCGTTCTCCATACTCGGGATCTCTGTGATCACGAAAATGCCGGAGTTCCGGCTTTGTATCCACTCGATCCACAAAAAGCCGCGGCAACCTGTGGCTGTTTTTTCACCGTCAGCGCTCATTGTGATCCTTGGCCCGAGTCTCATTTGTTTGAAGTGCAGTGGCCGGACATCGAAACCGGCGTCGATGTCTATGACGTTTCCTCCACCCCCAGGCACTTGGATAAGGTTATTAAATTTGAAAATTTTCAAAATGATTTTAACGAGGTGTGTGATGATTTAGGCATCGATCGGCTTTCGTTACCGTATACTAACACGCGAAGTGATCTCAAAAAGGGTGGTAATAGCAATGATGATTATACAACTTTCTACACCCCCAAGACCAAAGCACTGGTTGCCGCTACGTATGCATATGAAATCGACACTTTTGGATATACATTTGGTGCCCCTTAGCTCAGCTGGTTAGAGCAACGGACTGTTAATCCGTGTGTCCTCGGTTCGATCCCGAGAGGGGCAGCCATTATTTACTTTTTCACCTGGTTATACCATATATTTACTGGTATGGATCGCCAATACCGAGTTTCTTATCGCTGTCCC
>Ga0098033_1000318_pt1 | contig 22943 bp, 28 predicted proteins | sample 1_EtaG_FD_75049 | JGI IMG/M metagenome (GOLD analysis project Ga0098033, IMG submission 75049) | Marine viral communities from the Subarctic Pacific Ocean - 1_ETSP_OMZ_AT15124 metaG | ecosystem: Environmental > Aquatic > Marine > Oceanic | place: Pacific Ocean | collected 2015-01-07
CATGGAGACAGATCACCATACGAGGGATTTGTTGATGGTGACGCGCTTGCCGTCTTTCTGGCGGCAAAGCCCGAATCCACAGCTTATGATTTGGCTGGGCAAGGTGTTGGCCCAGGCATAAGTGAAATTTGGCTTCGCGGATCTGATCTTGCTGGTAACGGGATGTCAGCAGAAATACTGCTGCATGAACTAATCCACGGGGCAACAACTAAGCGTCTATACGATGCTGCTGCACATGTAAATAAAGACACAAAGCTTGGAAAAATACATAGAGATTTAGAGGATCTAATTACAATAGTAAAGAACAAAATAGATGTGACCGGCAATGAAGAATGGGGTGCGAATTACGGGGTTACAAATCCTCACGAGCTTTTGGCAGTGGCATTTACTAACAGGTCTTTCCAAGAATTCTTAAAGGGTATAAAGGTTGGCCGCAATAGTGAGACAGGAAGAATCGATGACATCGGAACAGTAGTCGAGGGTGGGATACTCATCCAAGAACTTAAAGACGGCTTCAACTTCTTCACTGACAAGTTAAGAGACCTTCTTGGTGTCAACAAGAACGAACTCGACGCCTTCTCTGAAGTCATTAGACTTACCGAAGAGGGTTTTAACGCTCCAGTATCTGAACTAATGGAAGGACCGTACAGATACACTGACCATGCAATGGGCGCGAAGCCACCAAAGCCACCAAAGAAAACAGAAGGCCAGCTAAGGCTAGAAAAGTTAGAAAAGACCAGGAAAGAAAAGCAGGCTAAGATATACAACGAAGAGAAAAAGCAAGAGAGGTTTGTCAATAGTCTAACACAAGACAATCCCATTGAACTTATCGGGCACGGCAAGTACAGGGTTAAGGAAACTGGCAAGATACATGACATCATCTCTACGGATAGAACGACAAAGGCTGGTGATAAGCGTCTGAGATTTGCAGGCAACCACTCTGAAGATATTGAGAAAGCAATTGTAGCTGACAATCTTATCAACGGAAGAAAATTCATAGAGACCTACAGCCCGGTCCAGGCAGACGATCTTCCTCAGACGGTACTTGGTAAAGATTCTGAAATGTACTTCTTCCCTGAAAGTGTCGTTAACATGATTAGGGAGATTAAGACCCCAACTTATGGTAGCGATTATGAGTTCGTAAATAAGTTTGCAAGAGGATACGATCTTGTCCAGCAAGCCTTCAAGATTCCACTGCTAGCCGTCTGGGGATCTACATGGATGAGGAACGCGATTGGTAACGTGTCTTTGGCGTACCTTAGGAACGGCATTGCGATGTTCCATCCTGAAAGGTTAAATGATTTTCAAAAGTTATACCAGTACGGTCTAGCGATGGAGGGCAAAGACTTTAGGATCGCAAATAATATTACTGAGAAGAAGATAAAGGACCTCGGCAAGCAACCAGTAAAGGCACTTGGCGATCAGTATAGGTCTGGAGGCAAGCCAACGACAATCGCGGACCTATATGATGAGATGGGACAGCGCGGTGTATTGTCCGGTATCTGGCGACATGAGATTGGTGGTGAGTTTGGAAGCACAGAAGCTGTACTAGGAAAAGCTTCTGTACCGACAGATAGATTGAAAGGTGCTGCTATGGGCGGCGCTATTGGCGCAAGTATGGGCGGCATCAGAGGCGGCATCGGAGGCATGGCCCTAGGTGCTCTACTTGGAAACCATGCAGCCACATTGAAAGCTGGATTCAAGACTGGAGAATTGCTAACAGAGTTACCTACAAGGATGATGCTTGGGCTCAATGTCTACAAAGAGACTGGCAGCCTAACGTCAATGAGTGATGATGTTAGAAAGTATCTGCATGACTATTCTGACTTATCCACGTTTGAGAAACGGTTTATTAGACGGGCCATTCCATTTTACAACTTTGTTAAGTTGGCAACTAAGGTAACTGGTAACAGTGTATTTGATAACCCAGGCAGATTAGTTGTTCCATGGAAGATATTCAATGCGCAGAATGCTTCAGGAAGTCGTAACCCATTTGCAGAGCCAATCGATAACCCAGTTCAGCCAGAAGACTATCCAGATTATTTCCATGATCAAATGAAGTTTGCGGGCAAAGACATTGAAGAGGATGGAAGCATGAGGACTTGGCTTCAGGTTGGCTTTAACCTTCCAATCCAAGAAGTCGGTCACCTCCTAGATACTGTGATGCCAGGAGGGAGGGATATAAAAGAGCTTGGTAGAAGGGGCGGGTTTGGCTCAACTGCCTTAGCGGAATGGATCATGAATTATGATACGTTCAAAATGGGTAAGATAGTACCAGATGAGCCAGGTGAAAGAACTAGATTCCAAAGCGGTAAACCATTTAAAGCATCACCAGATTGGATGAAGCAATTGGTTCAGTATACAGAGGATCCTGAAGGAAAGGCGACGGTTAACCCTAGAATCAATTGGCTACTTCAAGAACTACCAACCTCTAGATTCATTAATGTCTCTAAGCAAATTTTTGAGATGAATGAAGAAGAAGCAAAAGAACTCAACTACAATGCTTTAGCAAAGCATACGCTTGGGATTTCAGTATACAAGGTTGACCCTGAAACACAGACATACTTTGTCAATAAAGCTAAGATTGACGAGATGGAGATATTACTATCTAATATTAATGCACTGAGAGAATACAGAAGGACTTACGCAGTAGACCCAGAGACTGGGAAATCATTTAAGAAGGGTAAAAAGACTACCCAACGTAAATATAAACTATACCCTGGAAAAATTGAATAGGAGAACAGATGTTAATTCATTCACACTTGCTGACCGCCACCGGCATCAGCGCAACATCAACAATGGGTAGGACTAGAATCTCTACTGTTGCAGATATGCCACAAGCTGGAGTAATCAATAGTATCGAATTTGATATCTCTGCAATTGCGGATAGCGCGACTAAGATAGAAGCCCTTACACTTAGTTGGATCAATAACGATAGGCGTTATATTGTAAATAAAGAAACTAACCTTACCATAGAAGTAGATGCAGGGGATAGCACAAAAGGATCATACGAGCTAGCAGTGACTAAAGAATTCAATGGAATCCCGTCTGATGCTACTGGTATTTGGGTTGGAATTAAATTGGATACTGGCACAGCAACTGTAAATGTATACCTAGGAATTCGGGGGCACGCTTAAAATGGGACAAACTTGGCGACGACGACGATGGGCACAGGCAGCAATCAGAGGAACACGGGCTGACCTGACTGATGGCGATATCACTAACGTAGGTGACATTGCTCTTGACACTCTATCAAGTGACGCAGGCGCATCTATTAATGTGTTACTCGGCACTGATGGTGGTGATGACTTTAAGATAGCAACAGACGCACTTGTTGTTGAAGGAGACAGTAAGAAGATTGGTATCGGAACAGCTAGCCCATCTACTAAGCTGGATGTTGTTGGCGGCATTACTGCTACGTCTGGCAACGACGGAACCGGAACCATCGCTGTGCGTTCTGGTAACGCTGCGCAGTACAGCAAGATTTCGATGGGGACGAACGCCAACAAGGCCACCCTTGGGTGTGCTGGAGCCACCGACACATTCTTCACCGGGGTGGCACAGGACGACTTGGTTGTTCGGGCTGACGACAACAACAGCAAGGTTCACATCGGCGCAGGAACGTCTGGGCCTGCAGCCATGGTCGTCACTGAAGTAGCCAACGTCGGCAAGGTCGGGATTGGGACAACGAGTCCAGGCGTTCAGTTGGACATCCAAGACACCACAACCAGCAGCGCCAACACTGGAGGCGCCCTGCGTCTAAGCGCCAACGACGGCGCAGCCATGGGCGACAGCCACCGGCTTGGCGTTCTAGAGTTTACCGGAGCCGAGGATGCCGGGGGAACCCAGACAGTCGGAGCACGAATCGAAGCCATGACGGATGCTCTATGGAACAACGCCGAGAATGGTGCCTCCATGTACTTCTACACGACCGATGGAAACGCAAGCCAGTCGATTGTGTTGAAGCTGGACTCCAACAAGAAGGCGACTTTCTCTGGCAGAATCCAGGGAGAGGGATCCATCTTTCTCAAGGAGAAGGCAGACGCCGACGGAGACACGGCCGCGTATGGGCAAATTTGGGTGAATACAGCATAGCGCAATGAGCTATACTTCACGGACGATGCGGGCACAGATTTTCAGCTTGGCGCGGGTCCGACAACCCTGATTCTCAATGTTGAGACCTCGACGGACTCCGACATCACCGTTGACTCGGACAACTACTACGTCCTCATGGACACGTCTGGATCGGGCACGACGACCCGCACCGTGACGCTGCCCGAGAACCCCACCGCGGGGACCACCTTTGTGATTAAGGATGTCGGCGGCGCGGCTGGCACTGCGAATATTGCGGTGACGTCAGCCGATAACATTGACGGGATCACCACGCAGACAATTATCACCAACTACGCATCGATCACTGTCGTTTCAAACGGCGCAAATTACTTCATCATTTGAGGCTACCATGAGCTATTTATTCAATGTCTCCCATGAGACCATTTTGGCCGGCGGCATCACGGCCGCGGAATACGCCGACGGCTGGCGATTGTTGCACATCAGAGATTGGCGCACACCGGCGGGTGATAACGCAGCCACCGCAAATGCGCCCGTTGGAGGCGACACAGACGCCACCGGGATCAACGAAGGGATCAAATTTTGGTCGTTTGGGGATGGGGACGGATCCGTCCGCGACTGGATCGTATCCGGTGATTTTTCCGGTTTCGTTTGGCTGCCCGAGGGGCGGAACACCACGGCCCGTATACGGTTTCTGTGGGGCCACCGAAGCGACGGGCGGGCAGGCCTCACCAATGGCGTGGTGTGGGTTTTCGGCGCCGTACAGCCCGGCGTTGTGACCGGCAACTACATAATTGGCACCACCACACAGGGAACGCTCGACGCGCGCGTGGAGAGCGCCGCGTTGCAAGAGCCGGACGCGAAGCGCGGCTACCGAACTGATACCCTGGACCTGACTCTCACGAGCTGGACCGCAGAGCCCACTATGTTCTATTTCGGTCGCGACCGCGACAACGTTGTTGCAACGGACGACATGAATTGCCCCGCCATTGTCTATGGCATCCAGGTCCTGGTGAAGTAATGACGTACAACTACAACGACATCGTGTTCTGGTATTGGGACGGTACCAACTTTACGTTGACTGCTCCATGCTAAACGAATGGAACCTAATCATAGCTATGGTAGGTCTGTGGATTCCAATAACACTTACACTAGTAAACATTGCTTTAAAGTTTGGTAAGCTGGTGGAGTCAGTTGATCAAATGAAAGAGCAAATCATTTCTGATTCTTTAATGTTAAAGGATCTTTCAACAAGAGTAGTCAGGCTAGAGGTTCTGACACATAGGAGTAGAAGTGGGACTTAGAAAGAAACTAAAACTTAACGAAGCTCAAGTCGCAGAACTAATAGGGCATGGACTTGAAATTGCACAAGTGCTTCACCCTGGTGAAATCAATAAGAGTAAGAGGAAGCAGTGGGTAATCGACCTAGTCAATGACCAGGTCGACATACCCATTTTAAATGAAGACCAAGAAGGCGTCGTCATCGGCTTCGTTGTCGATATTGTTGATGCCCTCATTGATAGAGTCAAAGCTAAGAGGTCTTCTTAGTATCGCCACTCAGCATAGACATTAGCTCTTGTGGGCTTCTGTAGTTTGTTGATGGTCCTTGCGCCGAATCGCCAAAGTCCTCAGGGATGCTGGCGGGCGGCGCTTTTTTAATTAGACCAAACTCCGGTGGGTCCTCACCAAGGAAAACAGATTCACTAGGAGTCATGTGCTTTGCTGGTCCGTCCCTAGAAAGAACAATGAGGCTGATCATTTGCTTAAGTTCTAATGGCAACTCGTTCTTATATTGGACACGCTTCTGAACCTTTACCCTAGCAAGCTTCTCTGCAAGTCTCTGCTTCTGTCCATCATTAAGAGAATCGTAGTGCTCAGCAATCTGAGATACTAACTCAGGTGATATCACTTCCTTTGGTGGAATAGCGTCGTCGTTCAATCTGTACGGCAAGTCTTTATTACTTTTATTAACTTCTATCAGTTGATCAAGCTGGCTTGCGGGGGCCTCTGGCTGTGGCTCTGGGGCCACCACGGGGGCCTCTGGCTGTGGCTCTGGGGCCTTGGCTTGTGGCGGCTGTTCGGCTGGTTCTAGGCCGGCTATGGGCTCGGGAACCGCTACAGACTGGGGTGTTTCTGGCTCCTTGGAGAGGTAGTCACCCAGCATCACTTGACGTGGGTCCACTGCATCTGTGATGCCACTTTTTAAAGTAGATGCGTCAACTCCCATCAGTCTTTCTAAACCTTTCAGTGCAGGCAACTTGTCATTTACCTCGAGGAATTGTTCCTCACTACTGGTAAGAACAACAAAATGTTCTGTGCCAACAAGTTGGTACAGTGCATGCTCCTGGTCTTCTGTTAGGCTTCCCTTCTTCTCAATCAGAACTAGCATTTGATCCATTTATATCTCCAATTAATCTTTTGATTATTTCTGCTGCTATGTAAGTAGTGTTTATTACTGTAACTGTTTTACCATTTATCTCTACGTCTCTTTCTCCACATTTGTACCAGCCATGCTTAGCCCTGTATGTGAATGGCTCGTTAGCTGGTACCCAAAAGTATTCGTTTGTTTCCTTATTCCAAACTAAGTAAACTCCAACCCCACCTGATCTATTTATATCTCTAAGGTGTAGCTGTTGTGCTTCTGTTGGTCTACCTCTCCACATCTTACATTCAATTGCTATGAATATACCATTGATGCACGCAATTATATCTGGTATGCCAGGTGCCATGTATCTGTCACCATGCATCTTTAATGAGTAGGCAGGGATATCTTTGAAGACAGCCTGTAGTGACAGCCTTGCCTTCTTCTGTAGTATTGATTCCATTTGACGTCTAGCCAAACATTCCTCCAATGTTACCGCGAACCTCTTTCGTGATATCAAAATTAGCTATAATTAATTCGTTGTTCTTTCCTCTATTTTCTGCTTTAGATGATACAGTATACTCCACCTCTCTATTGATGCAGGTGAATCTCTCACCATACAATTCATATAGCCTATCAGTTGCTGAGTTTGTTTGAATGAACTTGTTTCCATTGTCATCTATTGAACAACAGTCCTTATATAACTTCTGTTGTTCAGCCCAACCAAACCCAAGTTCTTTACCGTTGGTTGATTTGTATCCATACGTCTTATCATATGGTGGGTCCAAATAAAAGAACACTCCACCAGGATACTTACTATCATCTAAGTCTTTGTTGCAAACCTTGATTAGATGGAAGGCGTTGTCATTCCTAATGTCTACCTTCTTTAGCCTGCTTGCTATTGATTTAAATAGGGAGGTGTCAACTGCGATGTTCATTGGGGACTGTACACTACCAGCAAAGCCCATGCCTGTCCCATTGAATGTCATCTTTGTCACAACATAGAAAGCTGCTGCCCTCTGTAGTCCTGTAAGCTCATCCTTATTTAGCTGGTTCCTAAACAACTTCATTAGCTCTTGACTCAATGGGACATCATTGATCATCTTAGCTAACTCTTCCGGGAAGAATGTCAGGTGCCTAAAGAAATGAATGACCTCAGAGTCCGCATCGTTTATAATCTCTATCTTAGATATGTTTCTCTTCCATAGAATAACTTTGAATGAACCACCGAATGGTTCGATGTAGCTATGGTGCTTGGGGAACTTACCAACGAGCCAGTCTCTTAGCTTAGACTTAGCACCCATCCTTGGGATGGCAGACTCCAACTGGCTAGCACTCCATGTCTTCTGTTCTTCTGTGATACCTGGAGCCCAGTCAAACTTCCACTCCATTGTAGATGTCTCTCTCTTGACCCATGGTGCATTCTCCATCGCTACAGAGATAAGTTTTTTCTCTCCATCAGTTGATCCAGGGAACCATTCAAGCTCGCCGTCGACCACTCTTCCATCGTTGGAAACTTCTGCCTCATCTGCTTCCCGTTCATCTCCTCCAGATCCATCAGGAACTGGCTGTACTTCGTCGCTTTGATCGGTGCGTACCAACACGGTTGACACAGATAGTAGTCCCCCTCCATCTCCAGCATCAGCATGTGACTCTTTCCGCACTCCTCGCACAGTTGGGAATAGATCCTTTCTTTCTTGACTTCCTTGACTTCTTTCTTCTGGCTGCTTAGCTGCCTGTACGTCTCCTTCACCTCCACCCTCAGCCTTGTCGGCTTCGACAGTTTCGGTAGAAGATGTAGCTCTTGTTGTAATTCCAAAGAGAGTTTTAAATAAGTCATCCGACATTTGCGCTCCTCTTATTCTTTCTGTTGTTAATGTACTCACTGATGAGTTCTTGGAACTCTTCAGCTACGGGGATAAAGAAACTACCTTGCCTCTTAACAAGGCAGTACTCTAACTGGGCTAAGTATTTAAACGAGGCTGCATCCTTGTGACCAAATACAAAGCTGAGGTCCTCTGCTCCCCACCTATCAGATGTGGACAGGACACGCAGCTTGCGCCAGTCTTCAACTCTGTCGAACAACTCAATGATCTGTTTCGGAAGTATACCAGACCTTACTGATGCACCCCTAATGTACTTACTGTATGTAGATGAGAACAACTGGTAGGCTAGGTCTATGTGTTCATTCTCTACCATAACACCACCAGTATCTGCATCGTAACTGTAACACATACTAGCTATTGCTATGGCTGCTCGACCTACCTTGAACTTTGATTCCGCAGGCTGTATCAAAGCCAGCTTACCTAGTTCACCGCTTAGTTTTTGTGATACATCAAGAATGTACTTAGGGTCCTTGAAGTTAATGTTACCTTTGTTTAAGGACCACGTCCACTTTAGATGATAACGTGCTAGCTCTCTCTTGTATCTGTGTGTTACCTCTGGAGAGTGAAACGTATTTAAGATCGTAGGATCCCTTACAGTCTGTGCTACATAAAGGAAGTCAATACGTGCAAGGTCTTGTGGTGTACCAACTACATCAATGGCAGCATCAAGTGGTGTCTCATAAGCTTCTAGCTTCTTCCTTCCTCTAGGATTGCACAGTGTCAAATACCTAACGAATGCTTTAGTCTTTCTTACACCAGAGTTTGTTATGCGCTCTGCTACGCCAGATGATTTTTGATTTGTTAAACCTCCCATTACTTCATAGCTTAACTTATTATATTCATCTAGTACTACGACACCACCATGGCTGGTTGGTATCAGACCCCAAGTGAACACTCGGGAAGAACCAATATCAGCATTACCACCGATAAGGCCCACAAAAGTCGTGTTTGCTCCGCAGTCGGCATACCTTCCTGCTCCAAAGTGAATAGTTAAATCCTTTGCCATCGTGGACTTGCCTACCCTTGTGGGTCCAAGCACCATAATTTCTGGGCAAACTTTATGGCAAAGGTATTGTCCAATTTTAAATTGGAACGGCATGAACCAAGACATCCATTCAACCATTATCATTGTGTCTTGTCCATACTTAAACAGAATATGATCTCTTAAGTCTCTAACTGTTCTCCATATAACCTCGCTGTGGTTGTTGCAATCTGTCCACAAGGCACGCTTTAATTCTTCGTGCATCTCATGGCTGAACTTATATGAAAACACATCACCGTCTAGTGGTTCAGTGCTGATGGCTGCAAGAGTAAACTTGTTGTCCTTAGGGTCACCTACAATTTTACCCTTAGCTTTGTATGCGACGTTCTCTCTAATGTTTTCACCACCGGAGATGTAATAGATCCTATGGTGCCTATACATTGAGTCACCAATGTCATCATTGATGTCCACAGTTGGGACAGTGACAAGCTTCTCGACTGTTGCGTACTTGACCTTAAGCTTTGGTCTATTACACTTGCGTGGGATGCCAGCTATCTGTTTAATCTCTCCGTCTAGTCTGCTCTTCTGCATACCAGTTAGATCGACTACGCTTTCTGAAGTAAGCTTTAGTTCTTTCTCAAAACCACACTGAGGAAGAGAACAAGTCTTGCAGTTTGGTATAGCTGATGCCTGGCCCGATGGACAGGTAGCTTTAATTTCTAGTGGTACTGCGTATGGTGTGTCCCCTCTACCAGATACAAGAACTGGAACATTAATATACTGACCTAGCCTGCTTCCTTCTGTCAATCCACTGAACGAAATAGACTTGTATACTATCTTACTGTCTTGCCCTACCTGCTTTACCTCTTCTGACTTTCTATCTACCTTAGTCCAGACTATGTTACTTAGTGATTCAATATTCCATTCATTGATCCTAAGGTAGTCTGTAATGTCTCCGTTGTCTGGCATGCCATCTTTCGGCATGGTTCCGACGCTAACGATGGCTCCATTGTTAGCTAGTGCCTGAGCTACATTCGCTGCTCCATCGACACCAGCCTTATCGATATCATAAACTACTCTAACGGTTCTGTTTGTGAACAAGTTGAGGAGGTCGTTAGCATAGCTACCCTCGCCGCAAGTAAATGTAACTGCATTGAAGCCAAGCTGCGTCAACAGCAGGGCCTTTAACTCTCCACCAACTAACCATACGTCTCCTTCCTTGTCGATGTTGGACATTGGGTACACATACACAGAGTTGTGTCCTCTTAGACCAATGACCTTTCCTCCACCCTTATTCCATACTGCCTTCCATCCTCCGGTATCTGCTGGCGTTCTAATCTCTACTGGCCTACGGCTTACTGCCTCGTCTCCCTTCTGCCACGTGCAGTGATACCTCATGATGTCGTGCTTCCTAATGTTGACTAAGTCATCAGGAGTATTGGTATCTTTATCAACCCAAACTTTATTAACTGGGATAGGTATGAATAGACGAGTCGCCTGAGTCGACCACCCAATACCCCAGTCAATGATGGTCTGCTTATTGATTCCATATTGATTCATCAGCCAATCTGAGACGAAGCTACCCTTGTCTGTCAGGATGTCTTTCAATGGCCAAGCTAAAGATTTCTTAGCCTTAGTCTTTCCAATGATAGCTCTCGTTTTCTTGGAAGATTTAGATGACTTACTTACACTAATGCTAGTGTCGACATTGATGCCGTACTTCCTAGAAAAGAATAACAGTACCTCACCAAACCTATCTGCTTGGATACCTTTCACATCCATATACAGTTGGAAGAAGTCTCCCCTGACACTGCATGTGTGACACTTGTAGTATCCTTGTGGGCTAATGGTTAGCGATCCATTCTTGTCGTCGTTGGCATGTGCCTCCTTTCTATAGCAGTGAAACCTAGACCCACCTTGAGGATTACCTAGTAGGTCTATGGTCTCTTGTTTTAAATCTATTGAGTCTAGTAGCCTTTGTTTATCTACCGCCATAGGCCACACACTTTACCCATAAAAACTGGGATGTTGAACTTCTCTTCAAACATTCCTGCCCACTTTAATGCATCATCCTCGCTGTATTTTTCATGCAACCCTAAAATAGTTAGAGTGTCTGGGTCCTTGAAGTTATTAAATGTGTACTCCAATTCATAGTCAGTACAATTAACAATGTACCTTATCTTCTTCTGTCCTAGCAAGGTGTGAATTCTCTCAACAAAATCCGTTACACTTATTCCGCTAATCATAAATATCATTGTGACGTCCTTTTGAGGAATGAAAATATTTCCTCTTTACTTCTAATGTCTTTCTTGAAACCTACCCTGTTCTTATCTTTCACTGTGCATGGTGACTTCTTATTTATATATTTGTCTCCATGCTTCTCTACCTGCATCTGTGTATAGTAACGTACCTGACCTCTTACATCTCTAGGCCACAGCCTAGCGTTAGCTGCACTCACCCACAAGTATGGCAGGAAACATGAGAGTGTTTTATATACGCTAAAGTTTTCATCCATGATAAGGAAGAACATGCCTTTCTTATCGTGACCAATATGAACATGAAGTAATGCAACATCGTCCCAGAACGTATCATAATCCTTTAGGCTTTTAGCGTATTCAATTTGTTCATCGTCTAACATCCGGTCTCCTAGTCAATCCCTCAGAAGCAGCAATAACATCTACTTGTATGACTGGGTTGGTATTCTGTGTGAATGATTTTGAGTACTCATCTCGCAACAATTTCCAGCATGCTTCCTTGGTGATGTCATATTCTTTCACTAAAAGGTCGCAGGTAATAGCCGCCATCCTGCGTGCCCTGTGACTCTCGAATACTATGCTATTGTATCTTGGCATCTCTTCCTCGTAATATGTGGTGTCCCCCAGCTTGCACCGGGGGACACCGTTGGTTGGGTGTGGTTGTTCCACCTAGGGGAGCACTTGATCATCTCCACTAACGTCAATGATCCCGCCTCCACCTACTTCGAATAGAGACATTACTACATCTCTATCTCTATCAATGTTGTCTAGAATTTCCTTAACAGGGTAGCCTACTAAGTTGACATCTAGAACAGACCATTGAATACTTCCGTTCTCTTTAATCTCTGCACCCATAGACCATACCAGTCTACTCAATGCAATCTGCCTAGACACAGCAGCGGCTGCCATCTTGCGCACAGTCTTAATGCTGGTAGCGCTAAGGTTACACAACAAGATAGGTCCGTCACCAGTATGGGAATACAATCCCACTTCGTCTCCAGTACTAGTGGCAAACGATGACACCTTATCAACAACCCTAAGTGCTAGCACTCTGCCTTCGTTGCATGCCTTACCAGCATCACCTTCTTTACTTAGATCCCAATGAGGTGTGCTGCCAAACTCATTAAACATGCAACCACTACATGAGACTTCAGCAGTGCCGTTAACATCTTCAAGTCCTTCTGGAGAATCTCCAAATGGACCAGGCAGATGCTCGTTACCACTAACAATCCATCTTCCAATGCCTGTGTCATTACGCCGATGGAACGTCGAGATGCGTTGCACTCCAGTGCTACACACTGGCATGTTGTCCTCTGTCTCTGAACCTTCTGGACGCCACAGTGTCCGTCGAGCACCAGCCCACAACACGATGGCTGTGATCTTCTTGCGTGTGAATAGTGTATCCTCTCCAAGGGTACACTTAAGGTCACGAGTTCCATCTCGTGGCAGAATGAGACGAGGCATTAGGTCGAGCGGGTTAACTTCACCCGCTAAGTCCTCAACCTCATCGCGACTGCCTTCCCTTAGGGTACTCAGATAACTGTCATCGTACTTTACAATTTCTTCACTCATTTGTCATGGCCTCCATAATAGCCTGTAATTGTTCTGTGCTACAACCCTTCAGCGACTCTGATATATGTTTTCTAATTGCTGAAAGATTATCTCCATACTCATAGGACTCTACATATATACTCACACTGCTAACGAACTCTTCGTCACCAGTCTCTTCCTCAAACATTTCCTTTACTGCCACCCTGATGGCAGCTACAAGGTTTTCTCTTGTTGCCTCTGTTACCTCTCCCTCATGATCAGTTTTGATCTTTAATGTTGCAGTCATTATACTCTTTGTTTCTACACCGTTTGAATTCATACTAACCTCTCAAGTATGATGGAACTTGTTTACTGTCTTGATCGCCCAAGCACTCATCCTTCCATGGACAATATGGACATTCAATCTTACCGTATACGTGTGGATAAGAACGAGTCCTTACGCCTGCTTGAATTAGTTGCAGCCACGACTGTAAATCCTCCTCGTATCTGCGGATGCTAATGTCGCATGGTGCTGCAAAGATCGGAATGCCTCTTGCCTTACCAGCTTTGGGGCCAGAGATATAAGGAACTTGATTGGCGGGGTACAGCAGTGCGTACTCTTTAACCTCTTCTGGGTTGAAGGAACTAGACCTCCATCCAAGCCAATGATAATGTTTCATCTGTGGATGGTGTGTAATCTGTAGTGAATCAACTGATTGCTTTTTGTAACCAGAGTTCTTGATCAACTTGTCCCACATGCCACTCGTTTTAATGTCTGCAATAGCAAGGCCACCGCGTCTTGAACTCATGAGTAAGTCTAGTGTACCAACATGCTTACCATAAAGGTCGTCGTACTCCATCTTCAACTCAGATTTCTCTACCGTATACCCTCCAAGGAGAGTAACGTACTGGTAAAGATCAATTACTAGTTCACCAAGTGAACAGCCACAAAACAAATCCTTACTGAGGAACTTAGAACTCCAACTCTTAATGTCGTCATCAGTCACATCGTACTTACTACCTGGGTGAAGTATCATAACATTATCAAACAAGCTATCCCAGTAGTCAACGTCCCTTAGTGCAAGAGACTTGAATGTGTTGTTACATTCCCAGCGACAACAGTCCTCAAACGCTGCATGGAATACAGAACCAAGCAGCATGTATGCCGACCCAATTTGTCTACTTGGCTCCTCTATCTTATAGAAGAACTTTGCGGGACAGGATCTGTACACTGCTAGGTCACTGTAATGTATCTCAGACTTGGGATACCTCCTGGGTAATAGAGTTCTTTTTCTTACTTGAGGCTGTGTTGAATTCATGTGTCACCACTATTGCTAATAGTTGAAGTTGCTTGTTTGCTCTTGGGTCATTGAAGTACCGGTTAGTACTTCTGACTATCATTTTTCTATACGCTCTACCGCTCCACCTTTCTCTACTTGTAAACCACTTCCCAAGTTTATCAAGTAGCTCTGTTAGTTCTGTCTCCAAAGGTATTGCACGCTTTAGTAAACTGTACAATTCCCATGGTGATCTGTTATGCTCGTGAAATAGTTTACATTCAAATTCTTGAGATGCCATACTATGTCTGTATGGCTCTGCTTCAATCCACTTCTTGTGTATTGTTCTTACGGTGTTCATCCATCTCAATGACGTTATCTGCATTTAATGCTCCTCTTGTTTCTGCAATCTTAACTACGTCTCCCTTAATCTTATTGATTAAGAACTGTGAATACAGGCAAAGAGGTAAATCCTTTGCTTGAGTCACTGTTACGAATCGCTTCTTAGCTAGGTAACGTGCGTTTGCTTTCATCACCATCTGCTCTGTTAGTTTCTTAGGTGGAGGCGCAAGTTGTAACTGATACCTTGCCTCGTAGTCTTCAGCATCAAAGAAGTCGTCCATCTCTTCACCTCCTGTTAGGTCCATTTCCTCGAAAGGATTCTCGTAGCCGCTGCGCTGTGCATCTTTAAGCAGGCTGGCAGCAACAGAGTCCTTACCTCTAAGTGCCTTAACAATCAACTGTTCAATGCTTCCTTGCACAGCCAGCACATAAACCATTGTGCTGATACTCTTCTTAGTATTTGGGTCAGTGCCAACACATCTGTCCTGGCTCTGCTTCCACGCACCCAGACTCCAACTGGGTTGCATGTACACAATGGCTGGGTAGGTTCCTATCCCATTGGACACTGCCTCAAGTCTATTGAGTGTGATGCCTCTGGCTTGCATTGTCTTACAGACGAACACCCTTGTCTCACCCTTGTTAAACTTTTCAATCTCCATGTCCCTGACTTGAGCAGGGTATGGTGACTTACTACCCAGTGGTCTAGTTGTACTGTACTTGATGCCTTCATTCTCTAGCATCTCCATCAGTCTGTCTTCAGCTTCAGAGAACTCGGAGTAACATACAAGTGGCTGTCCTGGATTGCTTTGTAGGAACGTCCTAACCCAAACATTCTTAGGGTCTAGCTTGTGCCTACGTCTCTTATAAATACCACTGTCTGGTATCTCTTCGTACTTGTCGTATGCTGCTGCTGCTTCCCTAAGGTGTCCGTAACTAACAAGGACACAATTCTTTACAAGCTGCGCATCTCCCCAGTCGGTAACTTGGAATCCCTTAATGATCCTAGCTGTACTAACATGCATCTCTTCAGTAGGTGGAACAACAACGTATCGGAAGTTCTTGTCCTTACCTGCAAACTGATCACCTTCTGATCTGATGTACCTCATTGAGGATGCTGCTAAGCATAGCTCGAATTGCATCCTTCTCCTCTTCTGTAGATACCAACGTCTATCTTCCCCTTGGAACATGAAGTTGTATCTGAAGTGGTCTACGTTAACACCGAAGGTCCGTCCTCTATCTACACAGTACTGTTGAGCCCAGATGTCAGCAGGCCCTTGCTCCATTGGTGTCCCATTGAGGCAGAGTACAAACTCTGGGTGCTCCGTTAACTGGATGGCTGCCTTAGTTCTTTTAGCATCTGGATTCTTAATTGCACTAGTCTCATCCATGATGACACAGATCCTTTCCATGTCCCATGAGTTCTGCATGTGTGGAAGTCTGTTGCGCAGTGACTCATAACTAATAACATATACATTATAATCATCATCATCGAACGCATTGATATCCATGTCCTTACCCTGGTCACATGTGTAAACGGTAAGGTTCTGCTTGTCTAGCTCCGTGTACCATGGGTTGTACATGTTCGTCACTGGACACACCACTACAATTTTATCAATCAGTCCTTCTTTAAGTGCTCGCTTAGCTACAGCTATACCTATCAGCGTCTTACCTAGCCGCATGTCTAACCATAGTCCGATGCGCTTGTACCTCCATGCTACTTCACAGCATACTTTTTGGTGGCTGAATAACTTATACCCTGCATTGATGTAGCTATTCCAGTGCTCGCCAATGCGTTTCTCTTTAGATGCGAATGGAAAGTTATCCTCTTGGGTATATGCGTACCTATGCAGTTCTCCCTCTTTGTATGGCTTAGTATTCAATCTCCATTGGAATGACTGGGCTATAAGTTTCTGCTTTTCAGCTTCCTCTACCAGCATATCATTTGCTTCTAGTTTGATGGACCATGGCTGTTGTGTATCCATGATCAGAGCCTTTAGATTTTCAGTGGTAGCAGCGCAGACATTTTTAAGCCCAAACGCTCCAAGCCCTTGATGCTTTATGACTGTCCCATTGAAGATGCTCTTAAATCTAACAGGGTATCCATGTCTATCAGTGATCCATGTGCCTCCTGATATCTCACCCCTATTGATAGCTACGTGTGATGTCCATGTGTCCTTAAAGCATGGGACAATGTCACCATACTCTCTCTTAACTACCTTGATGTCTGGCCACTTTGTAAGTGGGCATGCTGCCATAAGGAATTTCTTAACCTTATTAGCGTTGTAGTTAAAGAACGTGAATTCAAATCCATCCTGTGATGATGGGTCACAGTTCCCCAGATTTCTCCAGAGTTTCCCATGATAATTGTAGTTGTAATCCAACTCGACGCTGAACTTATGCGGGGATACAATCTTTACGTCCGCTGCAAAGTATTTGAGCATTCGCTCAGGCAACGCATGTATCCAATTGCCGTAACCCTTGGCTATCATATACTTAGTAGTTGACTCCATTAAGTTATGGTTTTCAGCAAGCATAAGCTCGACGTCTTGGTCTGTAATTACCTCTGGCTTTTCTTCTTCAGTCCATTGTCCTTTTATAATCTTAGCTAGATGCTCTTCAGCTAGCCTTGGACGTTTCTCTAGTGTGTGTTCAAATCTATCATCACCTGGCATGTGAAGTCCACACCAGGCCTCTCTTTGGCTATAGTTATAGCACTTAATACATCTCATTAAGAACCTCTCGGTATTATATTAATCAACCAGCCCACTCGGGCATTACTTGGTTGTACTTTCTCGCATACTTTACACATTCATCAATCGCTGCCCTTTCTGGTGGCGAATAACTGTTCTGCTGTGCGTGTCCGCAGAGCATGGCAAACCACGCTTGGACCAGAACCCTACGGTCAGGCTTACCAAACTTTATCGGACCTCTTCCTGCACTAAGTGCTGCATGTCCATCAAGGACCTGGCGACACTCTTCCAGTTGTTTGCGCGCCTTGTGTATGGCCTTCGAGTAGATGAAATCATTACTCCGTCTTGAGTCTTCCATGCTCCGAACTAGCCTGGTTAGACGAGACTCTTTTTCGGAAGCACTAAGACGTCCATGTGCTATCTCGCTCGAATCCGGTAACAGGATAGGAGGAAAACGTCTTCCGCAATGGAAGAAGCTAGCACCACTGTCTTCTGTGGCGGTACCTACTAGGATACCACATGCTGGGCATGTATACTCTCTCATTAATCACCTCATTTGAAGAGCACCAACCTTGGTTGATGCATTAGTAAAAAGTTGCGGGCTTTTCACCCGCTTGTGGCCTGTTTTAAGACATCCGACCCTACTGTCTAACCCTACTAGACACCATTGCTGTCGGTGTCTTCACTTTCCTCTGCCTTCTTCGTCCCGTTGCGTGCGCTGCTGTTGTGATCAATACGGAACACAACTGCGAGCGAGCAGTCTTGACCTGACTCTGGGTGGGTCATCTTGTCAACTCCAACAGAGAGCGTCGACTTTCCAACCTGGCGGAAGAAGTCATGCATCTCTTCTGGAACAAAGTCACCGTGCGTCTTGCGGTTTGCAGCAAGGTTTGCAGCATACCATTCCTGGGCAGCTTCGTACATTGCGGCACACATCGGCTCTGCGATGAGCTTGCTCCAACTCTTTTGAGTCTTAGCAACCTTCTTGATACCCGTGCTCGCTCGGACCTGCTGCTTTGACACAGCGCCAGAGTTAACAAGCATGCCAAGGACCGTAAGCAGTGCGTCTGGTCCCTGGGCAAGCATTCCATTACAAATGAACTTTGTATTTTCATCGCTTGCCATTACTGCCAAAGCCTCGCCAAAGCTCGGATTGTCAGTAACCATTTGCAGGTTAGCGGCGAAGACTTCCTCGCTGATGTTACCTGCCTCTACTTCACTGTAAAGCAGAAGGTCAAGAGTAGCTTGGGGTACGTCTTCAATGTTGATTGTGGTAGCCATGATTAAAAACTCCGTTTTTCATGGTGGTTGTTATGGGCTGCACCCTATTGGGTACAACTATAGTAATAGATCAAGCCTCCCTTTGCAAGGAAATAATTGATCTATTTTCTCTAATAATAACAGGCACTTACGCACCTGTCGCTCTCTTCCTGTTCTAGCCAGGTACCTACCTGGCCTCTTGTTTGTCTAAACATTCTCTATAAATGTGCTCGCTTACCTCCCCTGCCATGCAGGCATTTACTTGTAGCAGCTTCGATCTTTCGTCGTAAAGCCAGCCACCGTATGCGCCAAGCATCCCTAAGGCTAAGATCATTAGTCCGTGTTGTTTGATGAACTCCATTTCTTAGTCCTCTAATCCAGGTTGTATTTGGGGTCAAGGTGCAACAACTCGTATGTGAGGTCTGCAACCTTCTTCTTTAGTTCTTTGTTGACTGCACGCTCTATTACAAGTTCTTTCACGCTCTCTACTTCTGAATCCATTAGCGCTGAGATTATGTCCTCAAGATCTTGGTTCTTCTTATATAGATCTTCGCGTTGTTTCATTAGCTGAGTCTCTGTGCTCAACACCTTAGTCATTAAGCATGGTGGCCCTTGGTGGAGCTTTATTTTTACACCACACTTTGGGCAGTAGTCGTCTGGTCCTAAATACATGTCTTAGTCTCTCCATTCTGATAGGTCTTTAGCGTACTTCTTAGCTCTCTTCTCACCTTCTTTGGTTGTACCAAAGTATCTGTAGTAGTCCTTGTTAGCCCGTGCATGTGAGTCACGGCTATGAACTGTCCATACTCCGTCAATGTTCACGTAACACGAGACTTCAAACCTGTAACCGTCTCGTTTAGTTATCGTAGTTAATAGGTTCATAACTTCACTCCTGCAAGCTTCATTGCTTGGTCAATCACGGTTGCCTTTAGCATGTCACGTTCGTCCATGAGATCAGAGTTCAGCTTGGCTGCGTCGTCAAACCGTCCGGTCATAGCCTTTAGGTCGGCGCATAGAGTTATGTTTTCGTCACGTACCTCATTTAGCAGAGCCCGTGCCTCTACTCTCCTCTTCTTGTTCAACTCTGCAAGAGTCTTGTTAAGATCTTGAGAGCGCTTTAGGTCCTCTCCAAGGAATAGAATCGACTTCTTGTCGAGTTCAATCTCCACTGCCAGACTCTTTTGTGCTTTAAGTTCCCTCTCGAGGTCCACTACCTGGATCTGATGTGCTTTTAGCTTGCGACCAAGCTCTGCTTTTTCGAGGTTTGCTTTTTCGAGGTAGTCGTCTCCACAACCTAAAGCCCACTCTGCCGCTTTTAGCTTTTCAGCAAGCTCTTCGTTTTCCTTCTCGAAGTCACCCGCTGCTTTCTTCCATGACTTAAACTCCTTAACAAGCTCCGCTGTATGACTCTTTGCGGTTTTTAGCTCCAAAGCAAGCCTTTCGTATTCAAGGGCGCTAACAAGGTTAACCTCTCCAGAATACAGTTTGTTGTCGTCGTTTTCTTCAGGGTTGTAACCCATGGTTACCTCCGTTGGTTTGGTGAATGAATGCCGACCGCTGTGTCCCGTTCCGCTTTATTATTGTGGTTTATTCCACAGGAACGCTTAGACACAGCGGTCAGCAAGTAGACGCCGACACACACAACAGGGTACTATTCTTTGCAGTGCTTCACCTGTTGTGTGGTCGGCTTTATGTCGTGGTAGTGTACCATACAGCCCCTACGACGTTTCTTCGTAGGGGCTCTGTGTTACACCTCCTTTAGTTCGTGTTCTGTCTCATGGATCTTGTTGGAGACCTGCTCATAAACCCAAGTCCGTAGGTTTTCTCGAAAACGAGAATGTGGCTCGAGTTCAAGTTCCAGATCAACTTCCGCAGTCCCAGAAGGACACCAGAAGTTGATCTGGACATTTCCGTCCTTGCTTGCCCGAATACTAAACCTTGGAAAGTCTACCGCTTTGTGACCGCTGTGCCCAACTCTACCGCCTGTCTTGACAGTGTCAAGGCACTCGTTTAGTCCCTGGAGCTTCTTAACCAGTTCCAGGATCGTGTCTGCACGTCCATGCAACTCCTTAAGAGCTTTAGGTCCAAGGTTACAGTCTTCGACAAGTTCGTTGATAATGTCTGGTGTTGACATTTTGTCCTCGTTTGGTTGTGGTTTGGAATGTGGTGTCTAAGCACCTTCTACCATGTACAGGTTGTTGTCCCTGTCCATGGTCGGAAGTGTTTAAAGTCCGCTGTCTCGCATTCGAAGAGCGTTGTCCTCGCTCGACAACTGCTTGATCCCTTCTCTTGCGAGTTCAAGTTGTCCTTTGAGCATTTCGATCGTTCGATCACGAACGGCGATCTCCTCTCGAAGGCTTCCTACAAGCTCCCGGGCCACCTCGGATCCTATGTCTTGACGTAGAGCGTCAAACGTTTTCTTTGGTAGCGTTTCGATCAACTCGAAAGCAAGGTTCCGCGCTTCAAGCTTGTGTTTAGTCTCGCCACGATCAGCAAGTGTGATCTTGACGCACAAGCTTTGTGTTTCCGCGTTCTTCTTGTGAAGTCTTAAGTGTACGCTGCGCATTATGAACTCCGTTGGTTGTTGGTCTCGACGTAAACTGACACGTCAAGGGTTGCCCCTAATTTCAGTTACTTAGGCTACTGTGTGATCTCCAGAGTTGGAGTTAGTAGCAATTTCACTGTTGAAGTAAGGGGTAAAGAGTAGTAGTTATAGGTACTTAGCTTGTTTATGTAGGTTTGAGTACCCCAGAGGCTATGCAGCCAGGTAGGGTCTCAAGCGAAATAAACAGAATAAGCCAGGTAGCTACTGCGCTTTTCGCCTTACTTCAACTGGTGTTTTCTGTAGGAGTTCACCTCTGGAGCTTTCACAGTGCAGGCTAAGTGGTTGTTATTACTTGACTACCGGGTGCCAGTAGTCTTGTTTACTGCCTTCTGCAGCCGTTCGGGCCACCCTTGCGAGTGACCGCCCTTTTTCGTCTCTGTGAACACCAACGCACTTGTGCAAATGCGCCCATGTTCGTCGGTTACGCTAATGTACACTCCTTCGATCCCACGCCTGTGAGTCACGAAGCAGCGTACATTTTTGAAGCCGTTCTTTCGGAGGCTAAGAGCCACCAGGGAAAGGCTTGTTTGGTTGTTTGGATCCTTGCACTTAACAAGCGTGAGGTCCACCTTTCGGCGTACCTCTTTGTTTGTCGAGCGCGCTTCTACTGTGGCCCAAGCAGAGTTTACACCCTGCGTGAACCCTTTTGTGTGTCCCGGCAAACTACCTCCGCGCTTCCCGCTCCCAGGGGAAGCAAGAGCGCGGCGTGTTTGTCCAAAGGATCGAAAGTTGTCAGGTCTCATATTCTCTCCAAAAAGTGAATACTTAGCCTGCACTGTGAGAGCCCCAGAGGGGTGGAACATTCGTCGTCTCTCGCAACGGTTCGCTACTCCCGTTACCTCAATAGGTACATGGCCCAACCAACCACACCATGCACCCGACTTATTCATGGGAAAGAACGCTACGATCCATTGTGAGAGCTTACTCACACGTTCTTAACTGCCTTACCCTCTTACCGAATAATGGGGTAAACGCGACTTTTGGTCCCTGTGTACACTGCCGCTGGCTATGTTTTCCACTGCCATAGTTAACGCTATTCTTGTGCTGATCTTGTGCTCGAGCGGTAACTATGAATGGCCTGTAAAATGAACAGCCCGGTCAGTTACGTCCAGCGCAAGGGGTGCCGCACAACGCTCGCCTTTATTTGAGATGGGTTTTCCTCCGTTCGTGAGCGGTGACAATATGCCTGTCACGTCACACCAAACACCGTAGTCTGGTCGGCACGCGTTCCAGCGCACCCTTACTCAAACCTTGCACCTTACTTTCGCGTCCCCATGTTTCATGGGTACCAGCATTTTTCAGGCTACGGATCAAACCGCTACAAGGCACACATTCCGTGTCTTTGGCTAAACCTATGTCCTCGAAAAAGAGCCCAACTCCTTTTGGTTTTCGTCGGGTTCTGCCAGAGTACATTGCATGTCCCGTGCCAACCCACCTAAGTACCTGAAATGATTAAAAACCACTGCACGCATGTTCAGTGAAATGTGACGCAAATGGTCGACGATTCTTGACACACGTGACGCAAATTGTCACATTGGGGGGATGCAAGAACCATGCCGGACACACGACGCCTACGTGCGATCTAAAGGAAGTCGCGCGCGGGAAGATAGCCGCACGCACGTATGCAACATCCGTGCCACCGATACTTGGCACAGTTGTTGCAGCGCTGCAACATCCGTGCCA
>Ga0098033_1000319_pt1 | contig 22872 bp, 22 predicted proteins | sample 1_EtaG_FD_75049 | JGI IMG/M metagenome (GOLD analysis project Ga0098033, IMG submission 75049) | Marine viral communities from the Subarctic Pacific Ocean - 1_ETSP_OMZ_AT15124 metaG | ecosystem: Environmental > Aquatic > Marine > Oceanic | place: Pacific Ocean | collected 2015-01-07
CTGTCAGGATTAGTTCCTCCACCCCCCGCGCTAAAACCCTCAACATATTTTAAAGCAAAGAAGAACATTGTGTCGCCAGAGCCATTTGTGTCGCTGGATGAACCTACGTCGAAAGTCCCGGTTGTTGTTCCCCCCGGCGTTGTATCGTTCCAGTACGTCGTTGAAGTCTGCCAACCATCCGACTCCTCCTCCATAGATAGTGCCTTCGTATTTCCTGCATGGGAGTGGTACATACGAGCCTTGGAATCATTAGTCAGATTGGATACCAAAATAACGTCAGGTGGACCGCTCAGACCGTGGCCGATTGTTGCCGCTGCCCCTGATCCTGTCCAAGTCCCAAAGCTAAAGTCTGCCGTGGTGTTAACTCTCACGCTGCTATCAATAGTTCCTGTTTCATTGGTAGCTTCTGCACTGGCCCCCCCAAACATAAGGACATGAAAAGTATCACTACTGTTATTTATCATGTCCAGGGAACCAAGAGTAATACCCCCGCTATCAAAACTCTCCACCGAATTAACATCGGAGTCTAGGTTGTTTTGTCCATTAAGAGGATTATAAACGTCTTCACCCATTGCAATCAGGTCAGCCACCAGAACATTGTAGCCATTGTATCCGGAAGAACCTTGGCTCTCGGATTTTATCCAAGCCATCTGGGTTGTGAATGATCCATTACCAGACTGAGTTACTGATTTACCCGTCGCACCTGATCCCGTGTAGACCTCATTCTGTACATGATCAGTTGGATCGAAAGTCAGGGCGGTCATGTTGGCTGTTGATATATTCTTCAGGCCGCTAGGTATGTCCGTGGCTTGATAATCTTGCTGCCCAAAGTTGTAAATCTGGGTTGTAGTGGTTGTACTCCCCCTGACCGCCACAGCAGTAAACAGTCCAGTTAAGCCTGTAACAGCCGCATTGGTTGTTGTTCCTGCCTCAATTTCACCTTGAGTTGCGCCATTATACCAAGTGATTGTACCCCCACCACTTGGGACAGTCCCGTACCAAACCGCCCCGGCCTTCGCCGCAACTACTCCATAGTTTCCTGCGCCAATGGCTCCATTTGTCCCACTGTCCCATGAGCCATTAGACTGGTAACTACCTGAACCGTTCTGGATGCCGCCGTCCTTATCAAATGTCCATGTACCATCATCGTCGCCCGGAGTCACAGCGGGAGGATTTGCATCTCCATTAGCTAGGCCTATACTGCCGCTGTTGCCTACAACATCAAATTCACATTCATAGTAATAACCATCGGTGTCCTCAATATCGAACATTACAGTGCCTACTGCACCGCTTTCGTCTACGTTGTAGACTAAATTAAGATTCCCATCCGATAGTGTAACGCCGGTTGTTTTGGCAATAGATGACATTACGCAGAAATTGTTAGTCGGCGAATCTGAAACTTGGTCAGCCGCTGCAAGGCCGCTGTCTGTGAAGTGGTTGCCAGCGTGAACTACAACGGGGCTTGTCCCACCCGTTAAGGCTCCATTCTCTGTGAAGCCACCACCTGTTCCATCATTAGTGTGCCAAGTGCTTACTACACCATTAAGGAATATAATCGGGGAGGTGCCAGTGGGTGTTGAGCCGTCTGCTCCCATATCTACCGGCTCACCTCCAGTAGTGATAAACTTTACCAGATTGGATGCGCTTGATAAGTCTACATACTCTGTAGTGTTGAGATAAAACTGTGCCATATCTCCGGTGTGTTTACTTGTTCCGTTATCTAGTCCTCCGATAGCGTATGCGCCTCTAGTGTAGTCCATGTCATCGTCTACTAATGTAATCGAGGTAAGATCTTCTACTCCATTACGATACATGTGTGCGGTGGTGTTTCCTAAGTCTACGGACCAACAGAAATGTACCCACCCGTCAGATTGTAGAATTGGGGTGGTCGCTTTTATATTCAATTTTAAAACGGCAGAGGAATTATATGCTAACACTCTAAATTCATTGGAAGATGATATATCAGCGAAGACATACTCATTATCATCAGAAGAGAATATGGAACTTTTAGCCCCGTCTGCTGTTCTTCTAACCCATACAGAGCCGGTCATTAACTTACCGTCTGCAATGCTTGTGGGGTCAGCATCCCTAGTTAGGTAATCATTAGAGCCATCAAAGTTTACAGGGATTAGAGTAACAGAGGGAGCCGCTGGAACTGCCGCTTGTGACGTATCTGTTCCTGCGCCCATGCCTGTGCCGGGGGCTACTGCGTAGTCCTGTAGGAAACCATTCGCTCCAAACGTGAGGCCGCTTACGTCTATGGGACGCCATTCACCCTCGTCATCGAATTCTCCAAAGCTGGTTGCGTCTAGATTAGTTCCGTCAATAACAACGAATTGAGATAGATAGCCATCAAGATAGTTACCGGAATAACTACGAGCAAATGCGCCTATATGAACTGCCCTCGTTGTATTAAAGAAGGCCAAATCTGTAGTTGCGCTAGGATTAGTTTCCGCACTGAAATCTGAAACGGTAGCGCCATTGACTTCTAATACGCACGATCCACTTGACGCATCACTGCCGTCGATCTGGACACATATGTGATACCAGCTAGTCGGGTCACGAAATACCTGTGTCGTTGTCCGTTGAACAATATTACCCGCCGCAGTTTCGCACTGGATATATAAAGCATCTCCGGCTAAACGACAAATGCGTAAGCAGTCTCTTCCTGCCGTCGTATGCTCTTGAAATATGAAGTCACCATTGTCAGAGATGTTACCTGGCTTAAACCAAAAGGATACAGTGAATACACGATCACTGTCCGAAGCACCTCCCGGCGTCCAAGACATATAGGCACTGTCGTTGTCATTCAGCCGTACTGAGTTTTCCACTGAGTAACCGCCAGCTGTAGCTCCACTACTGCCCGAACCGAAACCTATATACTGACCATAGAACATTAGTCATCGTTCCCTGTATCCGTCGTAAAGATGATTCGAACTCCGATCAAACGGGCATCTTCCGTGGCCGTATCGTTAGCGTCACTTACATCTCGGAATACTCTGAAGTAGCAGAGCTGATCGACAGCTGGACTGCCTGCAATTGTGATTGCGCCACTCTCAGGCGATAAATAGAGATCCTCTGCCGTGCTCTGGCCAGCGTCATCCACCGTTACGGCTGTGCCATAGGCCACACCTATTGTGTCACCGTCGCCAACCGCTACGCCCTGGAGCGCCCATGTTACGCCGTCCGTGTCCGTGGCTGTGGTGGTCCACACCGCCCTGAAGGTGACTGTGCCTTCGTCCCAGCTCTTGGGGAAGAATATTTGGAACTGTGCGTGTTCGTCTGCCGTAGCATCAAAGTCCAAGACCTGCATGTCGGGCTGATCTGCGGTCGTTTCTACGTCAACCAACGCCGCGCAGCCGTTGGAGACCGTTGGTCTCATGGCCGCTGTCGGGATCCAAATAGTCTGCTTGCCGGGGGAAGCGAAACCATTAGCCGAGATCCAGCCAATCATCCGCACAACATTCGCCGCCGTTGAATAGAACAACCCCGTATCGCCAGCCGCCGTGGTGATATTCTCTGCGCCCAAAAGGTCAAGCGTTCCGGCCCCGTGGGTCATGGTCAAAGCACCATCAAACTGCAAAACGAACAATCGGCCGATACTGACTGTCATGGCGCTAAAGCCGGTGGTGCCGGTAACGTCAAACATTTCACCGTCAGTGTCAATCACCAATGGAGAAGCACTGGCGATATCCCCGCCCTTGGGATAATGGCGCAAACCGTCTACATCGCAAGGTGCGCTAACCGCTTCAACATTCGTGCCATCACAAACGACTTCTTGCAAAAAGCCCTGCGGAACCGTGACAATACCCCCTGTCGCACCACCAACCGTGACAGCATAAGCCCCACCGGTCGCGTTCCAAATGAGGTATCGCTTATTGCGCAACGGAACGATAATCTTTTCCGCTGCCGTAAGCGTCCCCGTGGCCTTGACCACTGCGCAGTGGCTTTCGGACGTATTAGAGCCGTCAGAATGTTCCGCGTATTGGGTGTCATTCAAAGTGTAATTGGCACCCCCAAGAGAAGCCAAACTGATGTTGGTGATGTCAGCAATGGCTTCTTCAATACGGGACATGGCCGTATTGGCCTTGGTTCCCCAAGTACCTGAGTTATCGCCAGTGCCTTGTTTTTCAAATTTTAAAAGATCAGAAGCTGAAGAGGACATTTACTTTCTCCTATGCCAAACGAATAAGGGCGTTGGAGGCATCAGCCGTTGGGAAGACAATAGTGAACGTTCCCGTTGTGACTGTGAAGTCACCGCCAAAGGCCAAAACACAGACCGCCGTATTTGAATTTGAAGTATTATATATCAATGCCCCATTTGCTGTAAAACTCGAGCTGGTCCAACTTGGGTCAGTGAAATCCACATAAGCCGTAGTGCTGCTAGTCGCTATCGCACCGCCCGTGAGCGTAGCGCCTCCTGCGCTATACCCCGTACCGCTAGTTTCGTTTGTAGCACTATAAACCGTTGTCGTAGCGCCTAGAGTTGCTGAACTCGTATAGAGCGCGATTTTAAACGTATCTGTGTTCATGTCATGCTCTTTATTCAAAAGCTCACTTTTGAAACTTGTGCATAATGCTTGACTTATCGCCATAGCTAGGCTCCTGCTCCGTATTCGTTTAAGTAAATTCGTTTAACTTCTGCGCCCAACCGAGCAATCTCTTCTTCGTATCGTGTCTTCCAGTAAGCTGTTTTTTCAACATGGTGTTTATACGCCCCCGCTTCCCAGAGACAAGCGTACATTAGCACGTCTTCTTGCGTATCACCAAGCCACGTCGTCGTATTACTGCCACTGAGACCAGTCGGTAAGCGAAGATAATAGATGGTATAGGCATAAGTGCTATTGGGCGTTGGACCAAAGAGGATAGTCGTCTCGTTACTTTCAGCATAATACACCGGCTGCGCCGTAGTTGTTGAAGTGGCGTATTTATCCTTTAAGTAAGAGTCTAGGCGACGCTCTAAAAACACCTCAGCACTGCTTACGGTAATACTAACCCCCCGTATAGTGCGTGTCCCCGTAGGGGTCGTTAAAGTGGCAGTGCTGGTCACTAAATTGCCTGTACTGGTCGTACGGAACGCTGGTAAGTTAGGGGCGTCTTTAAATATGCGCCGTTCAGCCAATTCAATGATCTGGGGGATATCGGCAACAAACTCAGTGCCGTCATCTTCATACCAATTTTGAATCTTGGTAACTAAGGTATCATAATTCATTAGTTAAATACCCCATTCATCTTCGCCCCATGTTTCAACTCCCCAACCTCCATCGTCAACGGCGACTGATACGGTTCCGACAGCAGTTGTGGAACTAAAGCCAGTTTCTGTTGTGCCTGTTTCAATAGTGCCAAGGGCGCTGGTCGTTTGCAAACCAGTTTCAGTGATTTGCGCAGCGCCAGAAACCGTACCGACAGAGGTTGTGACTTCAAAGCCGATAATGTTCGGATTTTGTGTTGGTATTTCCTGCTCACTGCCACTAAGGAAAGCAAACGTACCCGTGACGCCGTGGCGCATGACAATACGAATATCTTCTCGCTCATTGATCGAAGGTCGCGGCTGATAGATTTCCTGAGCATCGAAAGCCGTTCGCGGAGTAAGCGCAGGGTGTTTCGGTTCCCAACAATCGGGGCAAACTCGCAAACCAGTCCATTCAGTTTGAAGAGAGCGGTATGAAATTTCGAAACCACACCTGTCGCAGATGGCTCGGCTTTTCCTACCTGAGGCGTATCTCGCCATATCATGCTATCGCCGACGTTGGAATAATCCGTAACGTCGCCCTTTCCCCTTCATCGGTTGCGGCATGGTCAAATGCGTCTAGTGCTTGCTGTTTGAGTTCTGCTAACCGTATTGAATCAAGGGTCGGTATCTTTGTGTAGATACGCAAGGCCAAACCGGCGCACATGGCGTCTGTCCATCTGTAAGGTATATCAGCGTCCTCGTTGCTGCTCGTAACGTCTTCGACTTGCATGAGCGCCCAATAGACAATTATGTCCGTACTGTTTTCCGGTACTTGCCAGAGGTAGATCTGCGGCGTGTATTGCCGGTCAAAGAAAAATTGTGTCGGGAGACCTTCGGTCGTTTTATCGGGCAGCGCGTTATAATCGGTAAGTGAAATACGAGTCATAGAAGTGTCCGCACTCGACCGGCGAACTACTGCACTGATAACGTCCACTGTACCAGCGGCCAATGTATAGGTCGCTGTGCTTTCAGTAAGGGACAAGGTAGTCTCAACTGTGGTCCAATAGTTAATGCCACGAGTTGCCCAATCCGCAAACATGATGTTTAGGCTGCGCCTACTCAGCCGTGCTTGATAGCCGGTGAGCTGTTGTGCGTCTATACCACACCGTTCCCAAGCCTCAACAATAATTTCATCAATGTCTGGCCGAAAAGTATATGTTCCACTGGTTGCCATTATTTAATCTCCGTCCAGTGCCAACGCTAATTGACCATATCTAGCTTCCGTTACCCGATTGGGCGATATGAAGAATCGCACTTCCCGTAGTAAAGGCAGTAAAGGCTAATCGGCAAGCAACCGGAGGATTGGTATAGTTGCCGTCAAAATCGACTGATTTGCCAGTGATAGTATCATGAGTAAATACGGTTTCATCCCCTTCCGTGTAGCTTGGGGCCGTAACATTTGTCCAAGTATGTTGGACAGCATAAGTCAATGTACCGCTTACCACATCAACACCAAGGCCGACATTAAAGCCAATACCTCGGTAATTGAGAACGTACCATTGACTTTCCGCAAGACCGTCAATTCCAGCTTCAGTAGCTCCCGCAGATCCAGTGCTGATTGTTAGCCGATCAACTCGCCCAAAGTTCAGTGATTGAGAGGAACTCGTACCGGTATTGGCCCCGGTTATGGTTTCGGTAAACGTATCGCCATAGCGGTTTTCACCTGTCACCAAGATAGTCGCCGAACTGTCGTCCCCTGCCGAGTAAATGGCCACATGCTGAGCGGCCCCTGCGGCTGCAAGATCAACATACCCGTTTACGCCGACTGTAACCGCCGAGCCAGAAAGCGTTCCTGCTGGCGTTACGGAAGTGACATGAGAAAACCGCTCGGTTCCCAAAACAATTAAGCTGGTGTCAGGACCAGTGATGGTTTCGGTGAGACCGTTACCGTTTTCGTCTATGCCGACAATAACGAACGTACCGCCTGTTTCATCTCCGCCGCCACTTTCAATAAGAATATACGCCCCTTTACGAGCCGAATAGTCGTGGACCTTAATGGTCATGGCCGTAGCGGTAACCGGCACGGCTGAAGCAACAATGCCGTCTGCATCATAGCCCGTGGCCAATGCGCCATTGATTAAATAGTCAAGGCGAGTAGCTAATAGCGTTTCAGTTGTGGAGATGCCGTTCCTGTCTAGGACGGTGGGTGCAAGAGTGATAGCCTTTACTTGTGGCATCTTTATATCCTCTTCAGATTAAACGGCGGGGGCGAACCCCCGCCTATGATAGAAATTATACGGCAGCAGTGCCAAGTACGATGCCGTGAACGTCAACGCCCACAGAGTCAGCTACATAGCTTTCCATGGAGCACATATTGCCGATATCATAGTTTGCTGCCGTAGTCGCCAGACCACCGACAAGATGATTATTGGCGAACATCCCAGTCGCGCTGGCATCAAGTTCGACAGCCAGATCGCCAGCCGAGGTAGAACGGTTGATGATGTAGTTGCCAACAATGCGAGCACGGAGAATTTCATCACAAGACCCCGGAGTTGTATTGTCCAGCGCATGTTCAGTGAAATGACCATCAATGTAATTGTTTTCAAGGACCAAGTCGTCACAACCATCAACGACAATGCCCGAAGTGGAGCTGGCCGTATGAAGCGATTTAATAAGACAGTTGCGAATTTCTACGAACTGTGAGTCCGTAGCCGTAATATGCGTGGTGAACTGCGCAGTCGCATGGACCACAGTTTCGCAGCCATCGACAATGCAGCCATCAGCCGTAATCGTAATAGCATTGGCGACGGTATCGTTCGTATCTTCAAGAACAAAACGGATATTGTAGAGACCGCAGTTTGCCGCACTCATGGCAACTGTGCCGTCAAAGGCACCAACCGTAATCGTTGGGCGCAAAGCCCCAGTACCGAGACCAACCACCTGAACACCGATAACGTCCATAGCGATATTGGCCGCGAGTGTTTCTGCGTGTCCCGCTTTGACCATGATAATGTCGCCATTGCTGGCAGTGCATTTACCAATCGCATAATCAATGGTCGCCCAAGGACGTTGGTGTGCGCCGTCATTGCCATTAGAACCTGAGCCGCTGTCAACCCAGTAAACATTGCCGCCATAGGTATTTAGAACAGGCATACCCTGAATGACGACACCAGAAGCAAAACCGTTGGGAAAATTGGAAAAGGGCATGATTTAAACCTTTCGTTCATGCTGGCCGAAGCCAAGAGTTAAGAATTAACCGAACTTTGTGAAGCCTACCCCATAACGACTGTGAATAGCAAATAAAAAATAAAAAAAGACCCCCGTCGAAACGGGGGTCGAGTTAACAGGGAGGTAAGGGGAATTAGGCTCCAGGAGAACCGTAAATACCGCGCCAATCGGTCCAGCCGAAGCTATACCGTTCGCGGCACTTATACCGAATATTACCGGTTTCAAAATCGCCTTCCATGCCTTTTTTCATTGCGGCACGTTGGAAATATTTCAAACCGTCCGAGCAATCGGTTTTAATGAACCATGCGTCAGTGTCTGTGAGACGCTGAACAACATGATAACCATTGGGGATATACCCCGCCGAATTGATCGCGTTGATATCATTATCAGCCGTGGCGGTACGAAGTTGCGACTTAAGAAGACGCTCAGCCGTAAACACCAATTGCGGAGGAATGACCAAAGTTTTCCCGGTAAAAGCCGCCGGAACATTTTTATCATCCTTAGCAACAGAGATATTAATCAACAATTGCTCAAGACTGGTTTCAGTCAGATCCGCAGCGGTAGTCAGTTCATTAGACTGATTGCCGCCAGCCGTGGTTGGATGGTCAGTAGCCAAAAGCTCCTTACCGTCGCCGCCCGTAAAGGAAGAATTGAACCCGTTGTTCAATACAGTCGCACCCGTAATGTCTTTGGTGTGGGCCATAGAACGGGCCAACGCCTTAACATACCGGCGACCAAGAGAACCATAGAGGTTATCTTCCTCAGCTTCTTCCGTAATGGAAAAGGCCAAGGCATAGGTGAGGTGGTTATAGCGAGCTGTCCAAACTTCCGACGCAGTTTCATATGAAACCATGCTGCCTTCAGATTTTTCTGGAGCTTCGCTAAAGCCTTCAAGCAGAACATCTTCTTCAAACGCTTTTTCAGAAGTGTTGTAATCGAAGACCGCTTTCCACTGATCTTTATACTGCTTATATTCCAGACCGAATAAGGCATTCAGTCCTGGTTGGAGTTCAGCAGCGAATTGTGCTCTATTCATAGCCATGCTCTAAACTCCCGCAGTGCCGTCAGCATCAATATGTTCATTGTATTCATGCTGATAAGGTTGAACTTCAAGGTTTACGTTGGTTCCCCAACCGTTCCCTGGTGAGTCGATTTTGCCCAAGACACGGAAGCCAGCGGCACCCGTACTAGTTGAACCGTTAAGTTCGTGAGCAGAAGCGCCCGTGGTCGTACTGCCCGTACCGGCAACATGGTCGCCCAAGTTACCAACGTCAGCTGCTACCGTGGACCCTGCCGATTGAACCCCAAAAATAATATTGGGATCATCATAAACAGTCGCTTTAATATCGGTTGCCGTAGTCGTATTGGGCCAATATTTTGCATAGACCTGTTTACCGTCAGCGGCCACATAGCTTACGCCAGCGAATACACCAACAAACCGTTCACCCGCCGCAGCAAGTTCAATGCCACCACCAGCAACCAGCTTAACTACATCACCGGGAAAAATGTCGGTATTGTAAGCGGAAGCGATAGTGTACTCACACGGACGGATAGTGCCACCAGTTAGGTGACGAAGAGGCCAGAAACCTCTCGGAGCATCTTTATTTGCCATTCCGAATATCCTTCGTTAAAGTTAATCTTCCGCGACCTTTTGGCCACGATTGAACCCGGCATCCCGTGTTTTCGTTACACGAGCATGGCCGGACTTTACGCCGTCTTTTAACGCACGATCAACAAATTCAGTTTGATTATCTGTTAAACCTTGAAAATGCTCTTCACGAGCCAAAGCCCGTTCTTCAGGAAGTTCACAAAGAACCATACCTTCAACACCAATACAGCCTTCAAATTGTCCATGCCCAATAGTGGGGGCATGAAAAGAATCAGAAACAGTATCAGCAGGTCGGGGAACCCAACCTTGTCTCATGCGTCTAGCTACTTGTTGCGGAATATCGTCCCCCAGAATCGAGGTGCCGACCCAACGCTGCCTATACCCTTCCCGTGCAGGAGGGGCTTCTAATAGATTTGCGTCATCCCACGGTGCGCGAGTTTCATCTTCGCGGGAAGGATGGACTGCTTCAGCTTCGCGTACTTTTCTGCCCATAATTAAGCCTCCTTCGCCAGTTCTACTGCATAAGCCTCAAACTCTTCCTTAGTGGAATAGCCCAAGTCTCTTGCAATTTGAAGTTGGCGCTGAGTCATTATGATTCGACCATCCTTTGTCTTACCTTGGCGCTTTAAACTAGACCCTTTGGTCGGGGCCGTCGGTGGCTTAGAGCGCTTAGTGTCGTTTGGGTATAGCTCAGGAAATGTTTTTTGTAAACGATTATCTAACTCTTCGTAATATTTCATAGAGTCTTTATCATACCCTTCGTTAGTTAATTGGACATCAAAGGCGCGAGCTTGGGCGCTTTCAGTTTCAAATTCTGGTGCGTTGAACCAACGATTTTTATTCCACCAGATCATCGCTTCCTTTGGCGTTTGTTCTACATATTGTTCCGAGAGTGGCTCAGGTGCGATTTCGGGTGCGATTTCCCGCGCAGCCTTTTCTTGATCCATTTGATGCGCTTTATTGCGCAGATCTGTTAAGGCCTCGGTGAGTTGGATTTGTTGATCAGTGTCGCCTTCCTCAACCGCTTGGCGTAAATTCGCCCGGATTTGGCCGTACTGTGCTTGAAGTTGCTCTGTGTCTTTTTGGCCGACGCCTGATTCTAAATCCTCAAGGCGTTTTTTAAGATTCTCTTTGTCATTGCGTTCTTGGGCGAGTTGCTGTTCTAAACTGCCTTGAGCAGCTCGCATCTGATCAATACGCTTTTGGAACCGCCCTTCGGGCTTTGGTTTTTCTGGCTCCGGCTCCGACTCTGGTTCGTCTTCAACAACGGCCAAGAAGTCAGGGACCGCGTCCGGTTCCGTAGGGGTCTCAGGTAATTGAACCTCTTCTTCAGATTCAATTTCTTCTTCTTTTTCTTTTATTTCTTTGTCTGCCATGATCTTTCCTTTCTACGTGGTTCAGGTGTAGACTTTGATAGCGGCGACGTCATGAACCACGGCAATGACCTCGTCGTCGTTAATAAAGCGATATTCTTCGTCTCCGATCTCCATTCGGAATTGAGTAAATTTAGGGACAATAATCATGTCCCCAACCGCACACCATGGACCAGAAGACCAGGGAATACCTGAATCTCTGTCATGATACGCTAACTCGCCCATACTAACTACTTCCGCAGTTATGGACATATAGGACTCGGCTTCTTTGATTTGGTCCGGCAGCAGGATGCCGCCTTTGGTTTGTTCTTTGGGTTTCGGTCTTTTGATAAGAACTTTCCACCCCTTCGGCGCAAGGGCTTTAGTCATCTTCATTCATCCTTTTTACAGCTTCATAGGTTAAATCACTTGCTTGCATTAAGCCACGAATACGACCAGTTATCTCCTTATACTCTTCAAAGGACGTACAGCGGCCTTCACTTACATGTTCGCTTAGAGCTTGCACTTCTTCGGCGAACAGCTTTCTTACGCTTACTAGCGTTTCGCTTATGGACATTCTTCTTTCTTCCTTTCGGCTTGGTGGTAGTCTGTGGGTAATTACTACGATTCATTAAACTTGACCTCCAGTTTGTTCTCCCGCCAATAACCGGAGGGTTTCTTTAAATGGTTTGTCAAGGGCTTTTGCCGCCGCCGCAAATCTGCGGGGGCTGATTTCTTTGCTAGTTATCTTTTTCCGCTCTAGCCACTTCTTAGCGGCCCGGATTTCTGCGGCGGCGACTTTAGTGGCTCGTGACATAAGAAGATACCTTATCTTTAATAGTGAACCATAGGATTCTCATAGAAGGATAGTATATCCACAATTCGCCCCATCCTTCTTTAAAAAAGGAAACGGAACCGGCCCACCTGTCATAATGGCAACGGATACCCATTCCATAAAGCAGGTCATGTGGGGGTTGTTTACGCCAAGGGATCAAAGGACGCTCCTCTTTACAAATCGGCTCATGGCCCAATAAAGGAAAATGGCTCGCCAAGTGCTGCCCTTCTCAAGAGCCTTCATCACTTTGGGTATGTACTTGGTAAACATCGTTTTAGCGATTTCATCACGGTTTGGATGGCTGCGCAACAGGTCAGCACCTAGCGGAGCCTCACGATAGTATTTGCGGATCAGCCACTTGGCGATCGGATGATTATAAAGTTTATCGCGTACCTTGCGGAAGGTTTCTAGCTCGACGCAGTTATCCGGCTTGCCCATGACTTCGCAAGCTGCCGTCGTCAAGAAGCAGTCGCCGCCATCACCACCATCACCACCACCATCGCCCGTACCGCCGACTACCGTGCTATATTCCTCTGGGTTCCTAGATATTTCATTTTGTAACTCGCTGTAAGTGAGATCGCCGATAAAGTCTTTTGCTTCAGCCCTGAAAGGCGCGTCTTTAGGCCCATACTGAAGGTAAGTTCCAACAGGAGCGGTCCCTCCTCTCTCAATCCCAACAGGAGCCGTAGAGAGAGAATTGTAATTATTCAAAGGGCCACTTTGATAAAAGACGCCCCCCGGATATTCTTCGTCAAATTCACTTGTTTTGCCGCTCATAAAGCCCTGACCGGTAATAGACAGGCTATCGGGATCAAAGGTCGGGTTGCCCAAATCCTGATACGCACCCATGCTATTAGCAAGGCTACCCAAAGGCCCAAGCAAAAGAGTTCCCGGCCCCGCCAAAAGAGAGCCAAGCCCCATTATTCCAGCGCCGACTTTAGCAGACGTGTTTAAATCACTGTTAATCATGGTGCCAGCGGTCCCATACGGACCTTTATTCATTACACCACCCATAATATCGGCGGGATCGGTACTGATGTAGCTCCTATTCGGTTGGGCGTGTAAATTACTTGGATCGGTAACGCTTATTTTCTCTGGTGCGCTAGTAAAAAAATCAGTAAAAACGTCCGCAATACTCTTATCAGGTTTGCCAGGCAGTAACGCTTCCGGGGGCGTATATCCTGGCATGGAGCCAGACGGTTGAGAAGAATAAGTAAGCCGACCTGGCACATCATAGGGATCATAGTTGGAACGGCCCCCCCATTTTGCGGGCCAGCCAGTGGAAAGATACTCCCGAGAGTTTAGGTAGGTATCGGTTGGCGCAGTCGTCTGTGGCGTATGTCCTAGATCAAAATCATAAGCGGTTATATCGTCTATACCTACTTCATATCCTGGCGTTAATGCCGCTGGGGGCGGCGCATCAAGGGGAGCGCTAGTAACGGCGTTTTTACCGTACATGGCTTGGTTGTTTGAAGACAAGGCTACCGGAGCTAAATCGGCATTAGTCGATGTAATAGACCGAATCCCGGGGCGGTTCAGTTGATCTGCTACCACTTGAGGACTAGAGGGGGAGCCTGCCCATTCAGGAGAAGTACGAGAACTGACTGTCATCAGATCCAGGGGCAGGTCTGTGTCCAGATATTCTGTAAAATAGAGATCGGTCGGTTTAGACTCGGGGATGGAACGAGTGTGAGTGTTTCTCGGATCTAGTGAAATCGGAGCCATAGGTTTATTTTGGTCAAACAAGATTGTCGGCTGTTGTAACCAATTTCGTGAGTTAATGTCCTCCTGGACTTGGGCGCGATAAAGCTGCGCAGCATCTTGTCGCGCAGCATCTTGTCGCGCAGCATCTTGTCGCGCAGCATCTTGTGTTGACCTATTATTAAGAGGCTCAGAATACAGAGTGTGGGGGCTACCTGGTCCGTAGGGTTGATAAGCATAAATGTTCTTGTCACCAATTCGGAAAGCCGTCCCTTCCCCCATGTCCATCGCCATGTATCCTTTCTCGTTAGGATCATTTATTGGAATGCCGCCGCGAATAAACTCAGACCAACTTAAACCTGGAAGCGCTTTCTGTGCCATTATTTCAAACTCCAGTTTTTATGGACGCGGATGGCGTTCATAATGTCTCGTATGGGTGCGCCTGCAAAAAGATCACTTACTAAATGATTAGTGACTTTTAGCGACACTTTATTGGCTCTAGCGAATCGGCGAACTGCGTCTTCTTCATCTACCAACTTAGCAAAGTCTGTAAGATTCTTTGTTTGTGGCTTAAAGAATTTAGGCAATAGATCTTTGGCAGCGCGTTCAGCCGCCCACTGCGCCGTACTGACAGCGGCCTTTAACAACCCGCCCTCGGCTTCGTCGCTTCCGACCGTCAAGCCTGTCAGAGCGCCAGCGGTTGGAGCAGTGGCTTTACCGCCCATTCGCAAAGCGCCTTTGCCCATATTCCATAAACTCTTGCCAGCCCTTGCCAGCCATGCCGGACCCTGTACGGCAGGATGCATCCATGCCGCCGTACCCACATTCTCAACAAAGTCTGCCGGGGTAGGGGCGACAACATTTGCCAATCTACCAAACTGCGCCAGCGGGTTCGCATCCGCCTTCCCTATGTCCTCTGGGCGCGTAATCGGGGACCGTTGGAAAGACTCCGGTGGTAATTCGTCAACGGTGAAGGGTACTTGAGGCGGGGGGAGATTAGGCATTAATCTTTCCTCTTAAAGGGGTACTGCCAAAAATCAGTGTTCACACTACGATTAACAACGGAATCCTTTGTTTTTGGTAAACCAAAACTGGATTGCCGTAAAGATCGAGGATTAAGTCGTCTTTCTTCCATACCCCAGTTTTGGGATTTCATTGTAAGTTCTGCTTCATTTTCACCTAATTGTCGTCCCCATGTTTGATGAGGAGTAAGCATTTCCATAGGGTCTTTTCTCCAATCGCGAGACCAATTCTTTTCAGCTTTTCTGGCTATTCTCCTAACTTCTTTAAGATCCTTTAATAGGGCTGAAGCTTCGTTTGCACTTAGCCCATTCACCATAAAGGTTTCTTTTAATTTATTTAAAGGAATATGTTTTGCGCCCTCTTGTCCCCACGGCCTAAATTCACTAAAAGAAGGGATACTGCGACTACGCATAGGAGTAGAAGAGTCTACCATAAGGGAACCGACTCCGGCTTCTTTTAACCGAGCACCTACATCTGCATGTTTTTGTTGAAACAGATTTTCAAACTCTTTGAGTTTATTTCTTAATTCTTTTGTATTATATCCTTGCCCAAAGTCTTCTTTATGCTGAACAGCGTGTTGGATTTCATGCAACAATACCCCAAGAGGATTATTTTCTTTGGGTCGTTCTCCCATTTCCCTATGTGCTTTCGGTTCTACAAGAACATGTTCCATTTCTTCTTTCGTAGCAAACCTATCCCCATCTTCATGGCGTCGGCGCTTAACATACTCTAAATCTGTTTCATATTCCGGGTGTGCTCGCTTTAAACTGGAAAGCTGAATCTGATCGTCAAAAGAACCCTTACCGTGTTCCATTCTCCATTCTATGGCATTTATAGCGTCCATAGTCGTTTGATCTAATTCAGACTTCAATTCTATTGTTCCATCGACATAACTATAGCTTCCTAAGTTATCGTCTTCCAGTCTCTTACGTATGTTCATTGGGTGCTGTTTAAGTTCAGGATAATTATGAAATAAAGTAGGCGCGTCAATAACGTCCCCTAGTCTCTTGTGGGGTAGGGTTATCCTGCCCCACATATCTCTTCCTGTACTAAGGGTTGGGTTTAGCGATTGCGGACTTTTCCATTTAACGTCAGCATCGCTTATCTCTGTTTTCCATTTTCGATCTTTATCGTAAAACCAACCTGTTTCTAATTCTACTGTTTCAGAGTCTAAGCCGCCCTTTTTCATCTTTTTAGCTATTTTTAATTGCTGCAAGTCTACCCCTTTAGCGGAAGGGCCGACGAACATGCGTAATCCGCCTGTGCGTCCTGCGCCAGCCATTAAGCCGCCAGTGTACGCCGTACCGGCAACGTCCATCGCCATGTCTGTTACTCGCAAAGCGGCGTCTGGGTTAAGCATTACCTTTTCATACCATTTAGGATCACGTAAGGCTTCTGTTCCTTTCATAAAGCGGTCTGGTATATCGGATAAGAGTGTAGGGGCAGATTTGCTGTATTCCCCCTCCGGGGATAGAGTCATTGGTATAATGGTCCCCCTGTATTCTTTCGGCGGCGGGGCTACCGGCTGAGGGCGCGGGTTCTCTAATTCCTCCAACGTAGTGGGAGCCATCGGCACCGGGGGCGGAGGTAGGTTAGCCATCGTCGTTAAACTCCTCGGCTTTGTCGTGGGCTTCCACTAAACGGATATGTTGATCGGTCCGGGCTTTCGCGCGGTCCAATTCCATTTGATTTTCTGTGCGTTCCTCTTCCATTGCAATTTGCGTATTGATCCTTGCCATTTCACCCTGGAGATACGTGTCTGCTTTTTCACGCGCGATTTGGATATCAGCGTTAGCTTTTGCCCACATAAGTTCAACCTCTGCAGTCGCCTTCTGCTGATCAGTTTCGGCGCTGAACTGCGCTTTAATCCGCGCCTCTTCAAGTTTCGCCTGAGCCTTAATTTGCTCGATCTGCATATCCATTTGAGCGTTGGATTGTTTAATCTGTGCATCCATTTGAGCCTTCATCATTTTGGATTCGATGTCGGCTTTGGTCTTCATCTGGATGGACTCAGATTCGATTTGCATCATCAACCGCGCTTGTTCAAGCGGGCTGGGTTGTTTGTCTCCGCCCATCTTCGGTAAGGGTGGTCCTAACGGGGCGGGTTTCTGGCCTTGGGCGCTATTGTTGATTACATGGGCCGCAGCCTCGGCAATCTTGGCGTCTGTCGTTGGGTCTATATCGGGTGGGCGTTCGTTGGGGTTTTTGAAATCCTGCAGGGGTGGCAGGGGTGCGCCAAGAGCCGCCTGGACTTGGGCACGATAAAGCAGCGCCATGTGCTCAGCCCGATGGCCGATATATTGATTTTGGTACAACTGCTGCCCTTCGGGCGGGAGGCGACTGTACCAATTATCCAGAACAATCATATGGCTTTTGTGGTCCTGGTCTGAGTAAGCCTTTGTCGGGTGGCCAAACATAATCGCCGTGTTTTCCGTTACTGGATCCATGCGTTCAATGTCCAGCGGATCAAGCAGAAATTCTTCATAGTTGGGGGTGCGTAAGGCTTCGTGCATACGCTTATGGACAACGTACTTGTTATACAGTTCCGGGGCAGCGTTCTCCATCTGCATGGTCGCTTGACCCTGCGCAATGCGCTGCGTGGAACTGAATGTGCTGGGATCGCTGGTGGGGATAATATCGATCCGGTTGTCAAAGTCCTTGGCCAGGATATAGCTATCTTCCACACCTTTCATACGGAACGGATATTTGGTCGGTAGGTAAATGCCGTTCAGTTTGGCGATAAGTTGAAACTCTTGCCGTTGAGCGTTATGCAGTCGCTTATGGATTGCGCTGAATACCCGTGCGTTTTCTTCAAGCAGGGCCATCGTGGTGCCAACGGGCGTATTCTGATTGGCGTCTGCTATATTCATATCCGCCGTATTGGCAAACCGCTTACCAACCTCCACAACGTACTGGAGCAGAGCCATCATCGTTTGGGAGGGTTCTTTAAACGGCAGGGGCATGATGGCTTTGTTGATATCATCCACCACAGCATCGATATCAGCAAATTCACCCGGAGCGACTTCGATCTCACCGCCTTGCATTCGCCCCTTCAATTTAAATCCACCTTGAAGATTGGCGAAAGCCGCCGAGTCTAGGAGGGAGCGAAGCGCTCCGGTCGCAGCTTTACCCAAGCCGCCAATCACATGATAAAGGCCGTAGCCATAGAAGCCTAGTCCCGGCAGGAATTTATAACTGACATACCACACTTGTTTCTTAAAGCGTTTCTCATCTTCAACGTCCCAATTGCGGCGGACGCCTACCACTTGCTGCGTATCAGCAAAGTACGTAACAACAAACGGTTTGTTGGGTTCGCTTTTGGACTCAACATCTAGGTAACAATGGGCCTCCCGCAGGACCACCATATCGTCTTCAGACGAAGCGGGGGTCGTAATGCCTGTTACCTTTTGCGCCATCGTTTCGGCATCGTCACTGGTAGTTTCTTCCGTTGCCGTCGTGGCTTCCAGATAAAAGCCCGTAGCCACATACTCATCGTATTGCTGACTGGTTATGCGGATGGTCTCCGTTGTGCGCATGGCCGTAGCCAATGATGTCGCGTCAGCGTCAATAACCAAATCAGCGCCTTGCACAAAGGAGGAAGTAATACGTCCCAGGACAGGGTTAAAATAACATTTCTTAAATGTCTGCCCTACCAGCGGCAGGTGAAACAGCATTTGATCAAGGTCAGGGAAGTATTCTTCCATTTCCTCGGTAAGCTGGTAATTCATATAGATGGAAACGCGAGTAGCCTGGTTCTGCAATTCCTCTGTGGCTTCGCCCAGAATAACCGTGCCGACCGGCCCGGAGGGCGGGAACAGTTCTGATATGGCGCGAGCCTGGAACTGTGTTGCCGTTTCGGCTAGTAAGGGGTGATGGACTGTACTCATGTTGCGACTGGAACGTGTGGCGGCACCCGTCCCCTCTCCCAGTTCCTCGGGACGCAGGGTTAAGAGACCCTTTTCGTATACAGACATCCAGTCATCACGGGCCGATTGGTCTACATCGTATTTGGCAATGAGGTCCTTAGCTATTAGGAGAAGCTCCTCGTCACTCATATCTTCAGCGAGATTATCGTCAAACTCACGTAACTGAGGTTCTTCTTGAGGAGCTTGGACAGATTCACCTATTGCCACAAGACCGTCAGGCAGCGTTTCTATAGGCGGTAACTCCTCGTCATATTCGTCGGGTTGGAGTTCAAGATCAAATGGGAAATCAGCCATAGACTGCCTCGTTCTTTGGGAAACTCACGATATTATCGGCAATTGGGTCATACCTATCGGGTAGCTCCGGATCATAATGGTCATCTTCTTCGGGTGAACCGTACCACATAGTTTTTAGTCTGATAAGAGCTTGGCTCACCGTATCAACTATGTCGGTGCCGTCTCCGGCCGGAAATACAGCGCAATGCTCAACTACTTCTTCTGCCCAGCGCCGGTCTGGGTGCCATACTATGCCGCTTTCGATCAATACCGATGCGGTGTGCGCTCTGGATACTTTGTCCCTGTCTGGGGTGTAGGGGATTACGGGTATGCCGCCTTGCCTCATGTCCTGAATTAGCGAATGGCCGGAGGCCTTCTTTTCCACTATGACAGCGTCGGGGGCGTACTCGCTATATAATTCCTTCGCGCGGCGACGCAGCTCGGGGTACTCCATGCGCTCCCTAAAGCGATGCATCAACATAATGTGGTAGCGCCCACTGTGGGCGAACACCCCCCATGTCGTGCAAGCTGAATAGGATGCCTTTAAGACGTCCTTATTACTAAAGGCCGTATCCCAGCTCTGTATCACATAGAGGAATTGTGGTATCTGTGTCTCCCACTTTCGCCACCAGTGCCGCTTGATTATCCCGCCGCCCTTCGGGCTTGGGCGCTGCTGCAATTGACCAGCGGCGGCGTAAGATCCCAAGGAGGTCTTTAAGCGGTCTAATTCCTTTTGCCCAAATCGGCTGGGCCACAGCAAAGCTCCCTCCTCCGTGCGGGGATCTTTAGGGTGCGCGGGGGTAGGCAGGGTAGAGACAAAGCGGTGAGGGTGGTTCTCTTCATATTCTGCTGGAACACAAAGATGCGTCCACTCCTCACTACTATCTGCAGCATGTGCCAAAATGTGACCGACCAAGTCCGCTTGATGTACGCGCTGCATAATAACCACGAATGCGCCTGTCTTGGGATCGTTGAGGCGGGATTGTACAGCCGTATCCCACCACTCCAATGTCGATTGCCGCACTTGCTCTGACTCAGCTTCTTTAACATTATGCGGATCGTCAATTACGATTATATCGCCGCCCTCACCGGTCAATGCGCCACCAACACTGGTTGAGATGCGATGGCCGTTGTGGTTATTCTCAAACCGCGCCTTTTGGTTCTGGTCCCCGGTGAGGTGGAAGTTTTGTGACCAGTTTGCGCTGTACCACGGGGACTGAATAAGGCGGCGGCATTTAACGCTGTCGCGTCGTGCTAGGTCTGCGGCGTAGCTGGCAAATAGGAACTGCGTTTGGGGATGGTTGATCCACGTCCAGGTAGGGAAGGCCACGGCGCAAGTGAGGCTTTTCATATGGCGGGGTGGGATATTTATAATCAAACGGGTCAGCTTCTTCTCGGCCACTGCCTGGAGGTGCTCGCAAATCGACTCGATGTGCCAGTTGTCATGGAACTCCCGCCCTGGTTCTATGGTCGTCCAACTCTGCTTCAGGAACTCGTACATGCTCCGCGTCGCGCGCTCCGTCTGGATGGCGGGGAGTGACGTGTGCTGGACGAGATCTTCCATCATATCTTAGTTGCAATCCGCAACAGTTTGTCTTTGGTAATCCGCTGGGGATATAACGGGGTATAATCAAAATGGTCATAGAGCCAGCGGACTATACGGGCCTTCGGCCACGTTTTCATTTTCTTTAGGAGAGCGCGGCGGTTGCGGTGTGGGGCGTGAGGCAAATTGTACTTTCGGTGGGTGGAGTGGGGGGACTTGGGATCTCTTGGAGATTGCTGGCTGGGGACGTAGTGGATGCCCCATGAGTATTTGTTGGCTTGTACTGAGAAAGGGGAGGAGGGGGGCTTGCCGCTGCCCTGGAGATATGCCTCTAGCTCATCGGGGTGCATTCTATCCAGGGTCTCGGGTGTGATCAGGACTGTGGTCATCGTAAGTCCATAACCTTCGGTGCAAAGCCACCTAGAAAGCCTAGTGCTGTTGTGAATAATGTCAGCATACTACTTCTCCTTTATGTCCAGTTGGATCAACGTCTTTTCAACGTCATCAATCGTAGCACCAAGAGCAGCGTCATAAGCCGTTAAAATCGCATACATTTTACCGTTTTGTGATGTGTGAACTACCGATTTGACATTATCCTCGATCGCCCTAACCAAAATGTCCACTACCCGCTTGTGCCACTTGTTGAAGTTGGAAATGAACGCGCTTGATATCCCCCCTCGCCTTGCGTCTGCAATATAGTCCGTAACCGTTTCATTCAGGTTGTGAGACAACAAAGCGTGCATTTCAGAGTCCGACAATTCATTGAAGTCTGTGGCCTTGACCAGTTTTTTTAGACTATTTTGGAAAGCAGCAAACTTAATCGTTAAGAATTTCTTAGCCGTTGCTGTCACATTCAGTTGCGGAATAACCAATTGCAACCAAGTATCCGCATGGGTGAACAGCGAATGATTTAATAGCACAGTTTTGTTGATTTCGCCTGATGCTAATTCTTGTCGCTCAAGATGGTCTTGTACCAGCATGACGCCCATTGGACTGAACCCCGTAATTGCCGCTACTACAATCATGGCCATATTTTTTGTCAGAGTCACTTATTTATCATCCTCTCTTCATATTTCAATTTCGTATAGTTCGGAAGCGGCTTGGATCATCTGGGCCTTTGTCATCTTCCGGGTGTCCAAGTTTACGGCGAAGTTATCGAGGGTCCATTGCTCAATTTTTTCTTTGGTCATCTTTTGGAAGTCTACCGGAGGCCTCTTCGAGGGTTCGGGTTCGGGTTCGGGTTCGGGTTCGGGTTCGAATGTGCTGCGTTTCTTAGAGTAATCAATAGGGGACGCCCAGCTGACGGTGGTGCCGTCTATGTGATAGGCGAGGCGTGGGGGTTTGCCGGAGGATACGAGATAGGTTTCTAGCTCATCATCACTGAGAACCGCGAGAGTGGCTCGGGACACTTGAATAATAACCATGAATCAGGCTCCTTTATGGGTATGTTCCTGGCCTAACATGGATAGGGGGTGAAAGTAAAGTTTTTTCGAGATTCGAACGGGGATCGGAGAATGGCGAAAGGTGGGGGGTGAATTGGGATTGGCGAGGTGAACGGAGTGTAGGTATGGCAAAGTAAACTTTACCATAATCGTCCGCTTGTGGGGGTGGGGTGCCTTGTGGCCCATAGCCAGCCACAAGGGCCAGCCAGCCAATTGCCCATAGCAAAGGGCCAGCCCCTTGCAGGGCTGGCCCTTGGCGGGGCGCTATGGCCCTTGTTGCTAGTAGTTTTTAGTTGCGGCTTGTTGCCAATTGGCCCGTTGGTGCGCCGGTATAAAGTAGCTGCCGCACCTGGGGCAATGGCCCTTGGCTGTTAAGGCATAATAATTAACATGGCCCTTGCGGTGGCAGCGCCATAGGTAACGGGCCGTTGCCGGGGCAATTTGTACTAAGGCTTTAATGGTTTTTAACATGGTAAATGCCGGGGCTGTTGCCAGCCCCGGCCCCTAAGTTATTTGGTGGTGGTTTTAGTTGCGGCGGCTTTTGCCTTGGCGGCACTAGCCTTGGCATAGCTGCTATATTTAGTAAGCGCATTGCCCGTAAGCGCTGGCTTGCCTTGGGTGGTAGTAAAGGTTGCAATTTTTTGGTTTACCGCTACCGCCAGCAATTTTTTGCTAACTGTGCCTTGCCCAATTTGCTTATTGCAAGCAGCATAAAAGCTACTTACGGTTTGCCCATTGCATTGCACCATTAAAGCAAGGCGCTGCGC
>Ga0098033_1000320_pt1 | contig 22837 bp, 13 predicted proteins | sample 1_EtaG_FD_75049 | JGI IMG/M metagenome (GOLD analysis project Ga0098033, IMG submission 75049) | Marine viral communities from the Subarctic Pacific Ocean - 1_ETSP_OMZ_AT15124 metaG | ecosystem: Environmental > Aquatic > Marine > Oceanic | place: Pacific Ocean | collected 2015-01-07
AAAGAAGTTTGGAGCCGGCTCGGCTCTGTTCACGGCAGAAACACAAGTTTTACAAGGACCATCTGATTTGTTTGGAACTTTTGGATCGGGCACTGACATAACAATAGAGGCTTGGGTATATCCCACCTACAACACGTCTGTCGGGAACAACTATGGCCACAAGAGCATTATCAGCAAAGGTTGGCAAGGTGACATATATATAAACTTCGGGATAGGTAACGGCAAATTAAGAATTTATTGGTTTGATGGCGGTCAAAGGCTTGTTGAATCCTCTTCTCAGGTACCACTTAATCAGTGGTCACACGTTGCTGTAACCATCGATAATAATTCTTTAAAGCTATGGATAAACGGCACCCATAGCGGATCGGGAACATTTGCTGGCATACACTCCGGTCATATAGTCCAGCCCACCTTTATAGGCCATACAGCCCGCATTACCGGCGCCCTTTATGGACCAGACGGCTCTAGCTTTCCTGGAAATATTGATGAAGTAAGAATAACCAATGCAGTCCGTTACACCTCAAACTTCTCAGTTCCCACAGCAGCACACCCAACAGCAGCAACAGGCGGAGCAATCGCAGGCACTCACACAGTTACTTACACAGCAACAGACGCAGCAAGCAACGTTGCAACTGCAACCAGAACAGTAAATGTCATAGCCGATACAACAGCACCAGTAATCACAGTAACAGGCGCTAACCCAGCAACAGTAAATGCAGGAGCAACCTACACAGATGCTGGAGCAACCGCAACAGACAATATTGATGGCGCAGTGGCAGTTGTGACGACAGGTGTAGATGCGATAAGTACAACCGCAGATCCCCATTGGAATAGTGTAGAGGTACTACTGAATTATGATTCCGGATTGACAGATCTATCAAGCAACAGTCATCCTGTCACTGTTGTGGGAAGCGCATCACAAACAACAGCACAAAAGAAGTTTGGCGATGGTTCAATGCTTATCCCATCTCAGAATGGAGATTACCTCTCGCTTCCATCCAGCGTTGGAGAATTTGGAACCGCTGACTTTACTATAGATTTCTGGTTTAAATTTAATACCACCAATCTCCACAGTGGATTTATCGGAAGAGAAGATTGCCAGGGCATAGCATGGCAAAGAGGACATGATAGTAACAACTGGTCATTTTGGATTGGCAATGGTAGTTCCTGGGTAGTGGATGCGAGAAATCACGGAAGTTCGTTCACCGATACTTCAAACTGGCATCATGCTGCTTGTGTTAGAAACGGCAGTACAATAACCATTTATATCGACGGCACCAGCACATATTCCACCAATATCGGAAATATGTCTATTCATAATCCAGCCGGCACCCCCTTCTATATCGGCCGATCCTCTTTTGGATCCAGGGGTCTTAACGGATATATGGATGACTTTCGTGTCACAAAGGGAGTAGCCCGTTACACAGCAAACTTCTCAGTTCCAACCGCTGCCGGACCAACCTCATTAACAGGCGGAGCAATCGCAGGCACTCACACAGTTACTTACACAGCAACAGATGCAGCAAGTAACGTTGCTACTGCAACCAGAACAGTAAACGTCATTGCTGACACAACAGATCCAGTAATCACAGTAACGGGCGATAATCCAGTTAATATACTTCCTGGAGCAACTTATACCGATGCTGGAGCAACAGCAGTAGACAATATTGATGGAGCAGTAGCAGTTGTGACGACTGGACTCAGCGCAGTAAGTGAAACTGCGGATGCAAATTGGAACGATGTTAAACTATTGACATCATTCGACTCAGATTTCACCGATTCATCTACAAGCGACCACACACCTACCGCTGTAGGGTCCGCCGCCATCTCAACAGTGCAAAAGAAATTTGGAGCATCATCCGCCTACTTCGGATCCGGAGATTATATAAGCTTCCCGTCCAGTCCAGATTGGAATCTTGGCACAGGTACATTTACTATTGATTGGTGGGTGTGGGCATCTGGCGTGGGCAACAATCCCATCTTCATAAGCTTTAATAACGGAGTACAAAAGATTCACTGGAATTATCAATCGTCACTTTACTGGCACTACAACGAGGGTAGTTGGGAAACTTCTGCTGTCGAGTTTGATTCCCCAGGAGGAAACCTTGAAATCTTTGACGGCAACTGGCATCATATAGCAATAGTTCACGAAACCGCAGGAAGCGGCGTACTCAAGGCATATGTAGATGGACAACTCCATGGACAACTCCAGAAGTCAGCCGGCTTTTCTTGGGGAGCAGAAGGCGTATTGAAAGTTGGCTGCTCAGAACTAACTGGTGGATTTTATATAGACGAACTTAGAATTTCTAAAGGTGTAGCACGTTGGACAGAGAACTTCTCAGTTCCCACAGAAGCTTATCCAACAGCAGCAACAGGTGGAGCAATCGCAGGAACTCACACAGTTACTTACACAGCAACAGATGCATCAAGCAATGTTGCAACTGCAACCAGAACAGTTGTCGTCGCAGTTCCAGACACAACAGATCCAGTGATCACCCTCACAGGAAACGCAACCGTAACTGTAGAAAACGGATCATCCTACACTGACGCTGGAGCTACCGCAACAGACGATACAGACGGAGACTTAACGTCAAGCATTGTCGTAAGCGGAGACACAGTTAATCCAAATGCAGACGGAGCATACACAATACGTTACAACGTTTCAGATGCAGCAGGAAACGCAGCAACGGAGGTTACAAGAGTTGTAACTGTCGTTACTTCAACAAACTACGCAACACTATCTGGTGGTGTTAACAAGTACAACTATATTGCAAATGCAGAAGTGGTTGGACTTTCAGCCCCGACAACATCAATCGGCTTAATTAAATCCTCTGCAAACGAGGCAGGTGTTCATATCGACTTAGATGAATATCTCCACAGCACAGCGGGAGTTACAGTTTGGATTAAAGACTTCTCAGACAACTGGACAGTCTGGGATGCGACTCCACAAGAGCACTTCCAACTCGCATGGCTCGATACTATTGAGTCTGTGTTCTTTCAACTAGGTTCAGCAAGTAGTCGAGACATCAGAATTATTAAGATTCAGAACGCAGTACGATACGATGCAGACAAAACAGACGCTGATGACACACCCGGAACATTCAAATCTGCTGGAGAAACACCAGTTGCTATCTCTGGAATTTATTCAGAACCAGTGGTGGAGTCAAGAGGACAGCTTTGGGCTCAGGGAGAAGTTAAGATTTTCACAACAGCCTCCTCACGTAGCTCCCTCATCCAGCTTTGGACTTATTCTGGTAATGTGGCAACTCTTGCTAAGGCAACCGAGTTTGAGATTGATGTCAATGATCCATCTCAGGCTTCTATTACAAAGTTATCCGCAGGGATCCAAGATGTAAAAGTCCGCATTATGGATTAAGAGACAAATATATCATTATTTAAGGCGGGTTAATCCCGCCTTTTTTGTGTCTTTCTCAACTCTCCACCCTACTTATACAGTAAGGAACCATCCGCATGAGCATTTTTCGTAAGCACAAAACAGTAGCAGACAGATCAGCGGCTGACCGCGCAAGACATAAAAAGAAAATAGAGAAAGCGATTAAGGCAGGTATCAAAGATGTAGTTGCTGAAGAATCTATTATTGGGCAAAATGGAAAGAAAAAGATAAAGATCCCAGTGAGAGGCTTGAAGGAATTTAGGTTTATATATGGAGATAATGATCACAATAAACAAGCCGGTTCCGCAGGAGATAAACAAATTAAGAAAGGCCAAGGATTATCACACCGAAGAAAAAAACCTACAAGGGGTTCCAAACAACGACCCGGAAAAGATGCGGGAGAAGAATATTATGAAGTTGAAGTTACATTAGAAGAGTTGGCAGACTATCTTTTTGCTGATTTAGAATTGCCTGAGCTGGAAAGAAAGAAATTTAAGTTTGTGACAGATGAAAAATGGAAAAGAAAAGGTTATCGTTCTAAAGGTATTCGTCCTCGGCTCTCCAAGAAAGAAACATTAAAGCGGAGGATAAGAAGAAAAAAGGCAGCAGAAAGAGCGGGTACGTATGACCCAGAATCCGAAGAAAGGTTCCCCTTTCACGAAAGTGACTTAAAATATAAACATATGAAAGTAACAAAAGAAGAATCAAATGCAGCCGTGATTTTCTTTTTAATGGATGTTTCCGGATCGATGACTAAAGAAAAGAAATATCTTGCTCGCTCTTACTACTTTCTTCTTTATCAATTCCTAAGACATAAATACGAAAACATAGAGGTTGTCTTCATCTCCCACACAACAGAGGCAAAAGAAACTAACGAAGATGATTTCTTTAAAGTAGGAAGTACAGGAGGAACAAAGGTTTCTACAGCTTTTGAACTGGCCGAAACCATTGTTGAAAAAAGATTCCATCCCACAAATTGGAATGTTTACATTTTCTACTCTGGAGATGGAGAAAACTGGCCAGAGGATAATAAGAAAGCTATCGCCTCTGTTGAAAAACTTAAGAATTTAGCTCGTATGACAGTTTATGCAGAAATTGATCCATTTTGGACTGCACCCGATAGATTAAACATAGGTAGTCATCTAGCACAACTTATAGGAGAGACTCCCTTTCGTGCTCTCTGGGGAATGCTCGATAGATTTGTAGGAAAACACTTTAAGAAAGTAAGAATAACGGCAGCCAAAGATATCTGGCCAGCATTTAATAGAATCTTCGGAGGTAAAGACAAAGAATGAGTTACACAGTAAGAGATTTAGATTACTGGGATAAGAAAATCAGCGAGATTGCAAAAGAAAAATACAATCTTGATTGGTATCCCATCGAGTATGAGATAATCGATTACCGAGAAATGCTCGGAGCCATGGCATATGTTGGACTTCCCACTCATTACAGGCACTGGTCATATGGTAAGGCGTATGAAAGAACTCACACCTCCTACAGCCTCGGACAAACTGGATTACCATACGAGATGGTTATAAATTCCGACCCCTCTATCGCTTATTTAATGTTGGAGAACCCACTAAGCACACATGTTCTTACAATGGCTCACGTTGTAGGGCATGTTCACTTCTTTAAAAACAATAGAATGTTCCAGCACACTGGAGCAGATAATGTTATTTCTAAGTTTAAGGCAGCCGCCAAAAGAGTTCAATCATATATTGAAAATCCTAATATTGGGATTGATAAAGTAGAAAAAATACTAGACGCGGCCCATTCTCTCAAATACCAACAACCGAGAACGCCGGGAATTGTATATCTTACGCCAAAAGAACTAAAAAGTAAATATATAGAACTAATTAATGATGATAAAACTGGGGAATATGATGATTTCGACATTGACCAACTGCCCCTTGAACCAGACTATAATGTTTTGGCCTTTATACGACAAAACGCCTTACAACTTGAGGAGTGGGAAAGAGATTTGTTAAATATTGTTGAAGACGAGGCAAAGTATATTATGCCTCAAGCAAGAACTAAGATTATGAATGAGGGCTTTGCTTGTTACATACACTATAACATCCTCAAAGATTTAAAGTTGCCTGATGAAATGCATTTGGCATTTATTAAACTACACAATCAAGTTGTGAGATCTCACACCGGAAGAATCAACCCTTATCATCTGGGGTTTGAGATGATGATGAGAATTGCGGAAGAGCATGGACATGAGGCAGTAGTAGAAGCCGTCAACGTTCATGACGATGAAAGTTTTATAAGAAAGTATTTAGACTTTGAAATGTGCAACAAGCTTAATCTTTTTTCTTATTCTTTTGCCAGAAAAGCTGGGAAATTCGTTGTTCAGGATATTTCTGATGAAGAAGGGTGGAAAGAGGTTAGGAACACACTAATTAGTACTGTAGGATTGAACTCAGTTCCGGTCGTTTACGTTAAAAAAGTTGACACCTGGACGGGAACGATTCATCTTTACCATGAACACGATGGGAGGGATCTTGATATAGAATATGCTAATCAGGTTTACAGATATATAGAAGATCTGTGGAAGGGAAGAGTAATGCTAAATTCAGTTGTTGAAGGAGAACTTTGGGAGTTTTAAAATGAGTAAAAAAACAAGTAAATTTTTAAAATTGGTCGAGGGGCACCAAGAAGGCGCGAAAGAGCAAAGGTTTCAAGGGACTTTAGCTGACTACATTGCGTTAGTCGAAAAAGATAAATCTCTTACAAAGCTAGCACACAAAAGACTTTTTGATTCCATCGTAAAACATGGGGTTGAAAGGATGGCCGACTCTGATGCTAGGTGCAACAAACTGTTCGGAGGAGAAAGAGTAAGAACTTATAACTATTTTCAGTCTCACTTCTTTGGAATGGAAAGATCTCTAGCAAAGATAATGAGATATCTCAGTTCAGCCTCCATGAAGGGTGAAGAGTCTCGCCAAGTACTTTTATTGCTCGGACCAGTCGGTGCTGGTAAATCTGCTCTGATGGAAAGAATAAAAGAAGCTCTTGAACAAGAGAATATGTATCATATCGATGGTTGCCCCATACACGAAGATCCCCTACATGCTCTTCCCCGCACTTTACGCGCTGAATTTGCAAGTATATACGGAGTTAAGATTGAGGGAGATCTCTGTCCAATCTGCCGACATACACTTCTTGAAGAATATGGCGGCGACTACATGAAAATCCCAGTTAAAGAGTCAACTTTCTCTGTTCGAGGCAGAAGAGGCGTAGGGGTTGTACCCCCCATGGATGCCAATACCCAGGATACAAGCCTTCTTATAGGGTCAGAAGACATTTCTAAGCTGGACCTGTATCCAGAGGATGATCCACGGTGTCTGTCCCTTAATGGGGCGTTTAACGTAGGTAATCGAGGAATCGTGGAATTTGTGGAGGTTTTTAAGAACGAAATTGAGTTCCTTCACACGATGATTACAGCAACCCAGGAGAAATCAGTGCCCTCACCAGGGAAGGGAGCCATGATTTACTTTGATGGAGTCATTCTTTCTCATTGTAATGAGGCAGAATGGAATAAATTTAAGTCGGAGCATACAAATGAAGCAATCCTTGATAGAATCGTCAGGGTTAACGTTCCATATTGTATGGAGACCGATGAAGAACAGAAGATTTATAATAAGTTGCTTGATAGTTCAGACTTTGATGTTCATATTGCCCCCCACACGCTTGAAATCGCAGCTATGTTTGCTGTGCTCTCGCGTTTAAAGCCATCTAACAAGGTTGACGCCATGACAAAGATGAAGATTTACAACGGAGAAGACGTAATTGAAAAAGGAGTCATTCGTAAGATTGATATTCAAGATCTTCGAGATGAATCCAGAGATGAAGGTATGACTGGTATCTCTACACGCTTTATCATGAAGGCGATTGACGCTGCACTGTCCGATTCAGATAAAAACATGGTAACCCCGATCACTATTAGGGATGCCTTGGTTAAACAAGTTAAAGATCAGGTTGTTTCAGATGAGGAAAGGGAAAGATTGTTGAACTTCCTGCAAAAAGACCTACATGATGAGTATCTTAAGATTCTAGAAAAAGAAATCACAAAGGCATTTGTTTCTGCTTATGAAGAACAGGCAGAATCACTCTTCAACAACTATCTTGATCATGCAGAAGCATATGTGAATGCCACAAAGGTTAAAGATAGAGTAACTAACGAAGAAATGAGGCCAGATGAACAATTTTTAGCCTCGATTGAAGAACAAATAGGAATCATAGGATCGGCCAAGACTAACTTCCGCGCTGATATTACCGCCTATATGTTTTCTAAACTTCGTCGTAAGGAGAAGGTTGATTGGAGGTCATATACACCTCTAGAAGAAGCAATAGAAAACAAGCTTATGGATTCTGTAAGAGATTTATCTAGGATTGTTACTAAATCTAAATCAAGAGATAAAAAACAGCAAGGAAAGCACAATGAGATGGTAGAAACCTTGATTAACGAGTACGGATATAATGAAGCCTCCGCTGAAGAAGTAATCAAGTTTGCATCCAATAATTTATGGCGAGACTCCTAAAAACAAAAAAAAGACCTCTTTTCCATATATTTTTTTAAACATCAAAATAAAACAACAAACCACCCAATTGGCTCTTAAGCAAGCGTTTAGGACATTTCGGTGGTTTTTCTGTTATTATTATTTTTCTTCAAATTTCTTTATCTTCCTTTGGGATAAAAGAAGAGTATGTAGTGCGAGTGGGGAACTTTCTCCATTCAATGCCGTGCTCCCTTACAAGAGCACAATTTATTCCAATAGGAGGAAAAATAATATGGCAAAAACAAAAATCCGCTTAAGCGGACAAACGGACAACGACCTCATAGTTAAAAGTACTAGCGCACCAGCCGGTGAAGCTGAATCAGGACTTTCTGGCTATGGAGTCGGTGCCCTCGATGGTCATATGCTTCGCGCAGATGGCAAAGTCGCTCTCAGTACTGCAATTGCTGATATCGACGCAGGTGATGTCAAAGCACTAATCACCAAAGAATGGTCAGAGGCTAAATTAGCTACTGCTGAAAGTACTCTAGAGGGTCTTATTGACGATCTAGAGGCAGTTGTTAACGCTGCTGATGCTGCCCTACAGGGTAACATCGACGCAGAAGCATCGACACGCGCTCTCGCAGATACTGCCGCGACAGATGATCGCGCCGCAATTCGCTCTGAGTTTATTGCTGCTGATGCTGTAATAGTTGGTGACGCTGCTAGTGCCTATAATACTTTAGGCAAGCTTGAAGACAAAATTCAAGAAGAAGCGTCCGCCGCTCGTACTGCTGAAGCCGCCATTCAATCGGATGTTGATACAAACGAAGCTGATGGTGACGCTGATCGTGCTCTCATACGTAGTGAAATGGCTACAAATGAGACTAATCGTGATGATTCTGTCGAAGCAATTCGCCTTGCACTTCAGAATGATATTGATACAAACGAAACTGATTCCGATGCTGCTGAAGCCGCACTCGCTGATGATATCGGTCACCTCGTGACCTTATCTGGTGTTGTTGTTGATTCAGATCACATGGGTACCTTCACAGGCACAACTATTCCTGACAATAAAACTGTCAAGGAAGCGTTGCAAGCTCTAGAAACAACTCATGAAGCTGATGATGCTGCAATGCAGTCTGAACTTGATGCTACACAAGTTGGTGTTGGTCTCGCTGCCAATGGTGGTTACGCCGCTCCGGCTAATGGTGCAAACGGTTTTGTTTCCGTTGCAGGCGCTGATCTCAAAGCCTCACTTAAGGCCGCTGTTGATTCTGCTGACGCATCAATCAAAACTGAACAAGATGCACGAGTAGCTGCTGATGCTGCAATGCAGTCTGAGCTTAATGTTACACAAGCTGGTGCAGGACTTGCTGCTAGTGGTGCATATGTCGCCGTTGGTAGTAGAGACTTCATTGCTACTGCGACTTCACTGGACGACGCTGACGATAAGTTAGACGGAGCCCTTAAAGCTGAAGAAACTGCTCGCATCTTCGCTGACAGTGCCCTATCTGGGCGCCTCGACACGGTAGAAGCCGGCTTGACCGCAGGTGTAGTTTGGAAGGCAAGTGTTGCTAACATAGCTGCTCTTGACGCTCTCGTAGAAGCCAACATTACAGACGGCTGGGCTTATTATGTCCAGGACGAGAAGGATGTATATGTAAAAGTTGCAACCGCTGGTGATTATCAGCCGGGTGCATGGGTTACCGCAGGTTTCCTTAAGATCGCTGATTTTACAGAACTCTCCGGTTTGGTTACTGCTGAAGCTACAACTCGCTTGAATGCAGATAATGCCGCTACAACAGATCGTGGCGATATTCGCTCTGAGTTTGCTGCTGCTGATACCGCCCTTCTCGGTGGTGCTAGTGCAACACACAATACGCTCAAGAAGATTGAAGACCTCTTGGATGCAGAAATTGCTGCAACCAATACAGACTTCGCTTCTGCTGCAACAGATCGTGGCGATATTCGCTCTGAGTTTGCTGCTGCTGATGCTACTCTTGCCGACCGCGCAACCTTCTTAGAAGGTCGTGTCGTTCGACGGAACTTCGTAGTTGCTAGTAATAACCAAGATCCAGCATCCTTTGCTCTTGCTAATCTAGCTGTAGATGTGTCCGTTATGGTGTACGTCAACGGCTTACTACAGGAGGAAGATGGTGTGAATGGTGATTACCAAATGTCTGACAACGGCGTAGTATCCACTGTAACCTTTAATACTCCTGGTCTAATCACCGGTGACAGAGTGTCCGTCAAGTACGACATAAGACTCTAATCTAGGGTCGTAGTCAACCTGACTATAATTCCGAGCCCTCCTCGTTTTCGGGGAGGGTTCTTTTTTTTAAACTAGTTATAAAAGAGCGGAGGAGACCACATATGAATTTGACAGAAAAGATAAAGAATATGTTTCAGAAAAAGAAAGTAGAAGAAGTAGCAGTAGAAGAAGTAGCAGTAGAAGAAGTAGCAGCAAAAGAGATTCCAGCGATCCTTCCAGAAGAATTAATCATTCCCGGAGAAACAGTAATTCCTGTTCTTAACTTGTATCGTCTTATCCAGAAGACAGAAGAAGATATAGGACGCCAACTAATGAAAAACAAACAACAGGAACAGTCATTGTTTAAGAGTCTTAAAAAGTTAGAGGATATTACCCAAGAGCGGGTGACCGCGGTCAAGTTAGAGATGGGAATTCCCGAGGATAATGATGATTACGAACTAGTTTTACCAGGACAGACAGGTAAAGATGGGAAATTCGTTAAAATTAAACGTTAACCCCGCGAATAATAAACCAATCTGTAGTGACTTCCTAAAAAATAACATAAAAAAAGCCTTTGACTTTTTGAGATACTATTTATAAAGTGAAGATAAGTTTATTTTTATAAGGAGCACACTTCCATGTCAGCACGAAATTTTAAGTTTGTATCTCCAGGCGTAGTTATGGAGGAGATTGATAGATCTCTAACAGCAGGGGATATTACGGCAGATCCAGGCCCAGTTATCATTGGCCGGTCAGCAACAGGACCATCGATGAGGCCCGTTCAAGTTAATTCATATACGGATTTTATTGAGTTATTTGGCAATCCTGTTGCCGGTCATTCCACTACAGATACTTGGAGACAGGGAAACTATTCCTCTCCAACTTATGCAGCGTATGCAGCACAAGCATTTTTGCGTTCTGACGCAGCCCCAGTTACTTTTATTCGTACTCTTGGCCTCGCAAACCCTAGCGCCGATGACGATGGAGCCGCAGGTTGGACGACATCGGGAAGTGCCACTACTAGTATTGCGACTGACGGCGGCGCCTATGGACTTTTTGTTATGGATAGTGCCTCGGTCGCCGTTACTAATCTGAGCGCTACCCTTGGAGCTATTTTATATCTTGACGAGGGTACCCCCACACTAAGCGGAACGTTTATGAATGTACTTTCCACCACCGAGACCACTGGCTCTACTGGTTTGTGTCAGAGCGTAGCGGGCGACAATTTGAGCTATAGATTATCAATTCTCGACAAAGACGGAGAAGCCCCAAAAGTAGATAATGTGGTCATTTCGCTGAACCCCGGAAAGGGTAATTTTATCAGAAATGTTCTCAACACATCTCCACTATTAATTAACGGCACAACCATTGCTGACGATGATTTACAAACTTATTGGCTAGGAGAGTCGTTCGAAGAAAGTGTAAGTTCTTTCATCACTTCTTCCACCACTACATATGCCACACTTATCCCATTACAGAATGCCGATGGTACTGGTAGAGAAGACATGGAGAAAAACTTTTCTTACTCTTCTACCGGTTGGTTTATCGGGCAAGACTTGTCAAGTGACACCGGTAGCTATGTTCCAGCAGCCCAACAGAAGCTATTTAAGGTTGAGGCTCTCGATGCCGGTGAATGGTCACAAAATAACATTAAGGTCTCGATTGAAGATCTGGCCTTTGCTGCTGACTACGACTTAAGAAATGATTCTAAAAGTGGGTACGGGTCTTTTTCTCTGGTCGTTCGCACAGCAACCGACACTGATGACGCACAGTCAAAATTGGAATCATTTACAAATTTAAGCCTCAATCCAGCATCTCCAGATTATATTGCCCGCAGGATCGGAGACAAGAAAACTACCTGGGACCAAACTCTTAAAAGATTTGTAGAAACAGGAGATTATTCTAACATTTCCAAGTACATTAGAGTTGAGCCATCCGCGCAGCTTAATGATGCGATCTCGGGCCTAGATGCTCGATATTTACCATATGGTGTATTCGGCCCAGTTAAGCCCACTGATGGAACTGGTGTTGAAGCTTCCATTACGGGCGCCTTGGTAGGTCAAGTTGCTTCACGCAAGGCAGATATCGGCTCCATGGATGGAATGCGGACAGATTATGCGGTATCGGTTAACCTTGCATTCGCAAACATGCCCCTGGTGGCGTCTTCGACTAGTTCAGTTACTGATGCAGAGATTGAAGATGCTTATTTCGGAGCAGTCTTTGATGGCGGATTCAGTGATTATTTAAGAGATCTTCCTTCTGGTGTTACTGAAACGCAGCAGTGGGTGTTTTCCCTAGATAACGTAAGACTAACTTCAAGCGCCGCCGGTGTAGCATATACAGACTATAGTTCAAGTTTCCGTGTAGACGGCGACTCTATTTCCGCTAGCGGCTCAGATGGCTGGATAAGTGTCATCGATGTGGGCGCCACAAACTTTACGGCCCCCCTTTACGGAGGCTTTGACGGCGTTGAGATCAAAGAACTGGACCCGTTCAATAATAATTTACTTGGAGGCACGCCCACAGAAACTAATAATTATGTCTTTAACACCTTTCAACAGACGATCAATATGATTAAGGATCCCGAGGTTGTTGAAATGAATCTTGCTACTATCCCCGGATTAACAAATAGAGCACTTACTGGTCGCCTAGTAGACGCTTGCGAACAGAGAGCAGATTCACTAGCAATCATTGATCTACCAAACATTTATCATCCGAGAGCAGAAAGTTCTGAATATGCAGATCCATATGAGAGAATTGGATTAGCGCCCGCAGCAATCGCAGCCGATGCAAAACAATACAATCCCAACTCATCCTACGGATGCACTTATGCTCCATGGGTTAAGATTTACGATAGCCTAAACGATCAATCCGTGTGGATGCCACCCAGCGTGGTAGCACTTGGAACAATGGGATCGTCAGAAGTAGCGTCTGCTGTATGGTTTGCTCCCGCAGGTTTTAATCGCGGAGGCTTAACTGAAGGTTCAGCAGGACTACCAGTGACCGCAGTCAGCCAAAAGCTTACCTCAAAGGAGAGAGATGCATTGTATGAGGCAAGAGTCAACCCAATCGCTTCTTTTCCCGCAGAAGGAATTGTAGTCTTCGGACAAAAGACACTTCAGATTAAGGCATCTGCACTTGATAGAATCAACGTTCGCAGAATGTTAAACTATGTCAAGAAGGAGATCTCTAAGATTGCCAATAATACGCTTTTTGAGATGAATCTTCAGTCAACTTGGACCAACTTTACAGCAGCGGCAGATCCGTTTTTAGCGAGTGTTCAAGCTGGATTTGGTCTACAAGAATATAAACTAGTTCTGGATGCTACCACAACAACACCAGATTTAGTTGACAGAAATATCATGTATGCTAAGGTATACCTGAAGCCCGCAAGAGCGATTGAGTTTATCGCCCTTGACTTTATTATTACAAATAGCGGGGCGTCATTTGACGACTAACACTATTTACAATAGCATTAAGGAGAAATACTAACAATGTCAGAAAATTTTTGGACCTCCAGGTCCGTCGAGCCAAAGAGAAATTATAGATTTAAAGTTGAAATTGCCGGCATAGGCTCCGGCGCCGTGTGGTTTGCTAAGAGCGCCGACAAGCCAAAGTTTGATCAAGATGTTCTGGAGCACGATTTTCTTAATCATAAGTTTAAGTTTCCTGGGAGACTTAAGTGGAGCGATGTAACAGTAACTCTGGTCGACCCAGTAAATCCGGATGCAATGTCTGAGACGCTACTCATGCTTTGGAAAGCCGGCTACGAAGTTCCTACCTCCAAGATCGCCAATATCGGGACAATGTCAAAGTCGGATGCGGTGATTGAGAAGGTTGAAATCAGTCAATTAGATGCTGATGGCATGCCTCTAGAGACTTGGACTTTAAAAAATGCATTCTTAAAAAATGCAGAGTTTGAAAAATTAGATTATGGTAATGAAGACATGAGCACCATTACTCTAACATTTGCTTATGACTGGGCAGAATGTACATTCCACGGTCTCGCGCCCGATTTTGCTCCCAACAGCGCCTAATAAATAAATTAATGACAATTAGCAGAGAGAGAGAGGTGATATTTGTCCAGAAACAATAGATCTAGGTTAGAAAACACTAAAAATAACAAACCAGAAACAAGTGAAGAATCTGACTTAGTATTAGAAGAACAATTAGCAGGATTAGAAAAGTTATCTTTCGCCACTCCTACAGAAATAGTAGATCTCCCCTCCCAAGGGAAGCATTATCCAGAAGGTCATCCTTTACATGATGTTGGTCAAATTGAGATCAGATTTATGACAGCAAAAGACGAAGATATTTTATCTTCGAGATCCCTGTTAAAAAATGGGTTAGCTCTTGATCGATTATTATCTAACATTATAGTTGATGAAAGAATAAGACCAAGGCAATTACTGGTGGGTGATAGGAACGCCTTAATTATAGCATCCCGCATTACTGGATATGGCCCCGAGTATAAGACTGAGGCTAAATGTCCGTCATGCGAGACTGTAACTGAGTTTACATACGATTTAGGAGATTCTACCTTACAATTAATTGATGAGCAGAGTCTTGAGGAAGAGGGTATTGAAGTGGTGGGATGTAATCAGTTCCAAATAACATTGCCCGTTCTAAAATTACCCGTTGTTATTCGCATACTAAGCGGCGAAGACGAATTAGAATTAGCTAGTAGATCACGAGCGAGAGAAAAGTCTAAAAAAGAAGTTCATAATGATTCAGTAGATCTTATGCGCAGGATGATAGTCTCAGTCCTTGGTCGCGACACTTCAGATATAGTCAATAGGCTGGCACAACACCTGACAGCAAGAGATGCCAAATATATAAGAGATGCATATGCAAAAATTAGTTGTGATATTGATATCTCCCAACCTTTCCATTGTTCCGAATGTGAATATGAGAAAGAAGATATGGGAGTGCCGTTAACAGCGGCGTTTTTTTGGCCTGGGCGATGAATACATTAAATCAGTATACGAAGAATTCTTCTATTTAATGTATTATGGCAAATGGTCATTCCGAGAAGCGTACAATTTACCAATCCAAATAAGACGTTGGTTCTTAGAAAAGCTCACAAGTCATATAAAAGAAGAGAACGCAGCCTCGAAGGCAGCGAGCCAGGGTCGAGATCCCACCGGTGGTTGGGGATAAAATAGAACTTTATTTGTTCAAAACTACTATTTAGAATAGGTAGTGGTAGGAGACCCGTGTAATGTCAGACAAAATTCAAGAAGATCATCAAGAGCCAATCGTTATTGATCTCGAAGAACTCAAGAAAAATCAATTGAATGAGAGTTATCTTTCGGCACTAGGGTGGCAACTCCAATCAGTCGTTAAACAAATGATGGGTATACCTGTTTGGACTACTGCGCCTTTTGTTTTCAAGGGAAGACCAGACGATATTGCGCAATTCGCAAATACAGTAGGTAAAGAAAGAAGATACTTACAATCTATGAAGAAACATGGTTTGGATAATCCCAAGACGTATGCCCAAAAGGGTAGACTAACGAAAGCAATTTCATCTTTTGAGAGAGCCACGGGCATTAAGTGGCCTTTTAAATAAGAGAGGGCTAAGAAGTGGGTGACGAAAAACCAACATACGAGGAACTCCTCAAGAGACTTGAGGCTGTTGAAAAAGGCGGAAAGGATGCGGCTAGCACACTAGACAAGGATCTGGGGTCGGTTCTGAGTAATCTTGAGGCTGCCTTTAGTAAAAAAAACACAGCTAAGATCACAGAGTACGCGAAAGCTTTGGCGGATATGGGGCCCCCACTAAATGCGTCCGCAGAACAGCTAAAAGAATACGAAGAGAAGCTCAATAAGGTAATCGATGCTTATAATCGTAGTGATCACGAAAAAGGCGCCACCGCCATGGCGAATGGTTTTGCTAAGATTGGGATTAATGCAGCAGATGCAGAAGATAATATTGTATCTTTAACGGTGGGCATTTTAGGCACTCGCGCCGGCTTTAATGGCATGATAGACGGGATGGTAAAGGCCATTCAAGAGGGTCACATTTGGGGATCCGTCCTTAAAGAAACAGAAAACATAACCAAAGATTATTTTAAGCAACTTGATCAAGCTAGACAAAAAATGAATAAGTTTGCTGGCGCAAATCAAATGTATTATGACAGTGCAGTTCAGGCAGAGCAAGCAACACGTAAACATAACGTAAGTCTGGAAATGACGGCCGACGCCACCCGTGCTGCCGGAGAAAATATTAGTCAGTTTAATAAATTTTCCCAAGCGCAAAGAACAGAGTTGGTTGGGAACATTGCTGTCTTAGACAGGGCCGGAGTTTCCGCCGACACCGCAGCAGAGAATATTCAATTTTTGAACTTGAGTTTAGGCATGAGCCCAAAAGCCGCGGCAAACGCACAGGTAAAAATAGTTAGTCTTGCCAATGAAATTGGAAAATCAACACAAGAAATGGCATCTGATTTCGCGAACGCAAAAGGTGACTTAGCAAAATATGGAGCATCGGCTGTTGACATGTTCGTTAAATTACAAAAAGCATCAAAAGAAGCTGGAATGGAAATGAATGAACTCCTCTCCATAACCAACAAATTTGATACATTTGACAGCGCCGCTCAACAAGTAGGAACACTAAACGCTATGTTGGGAGGCCCCTATTTAAATTCTATGGAAATGGTTATGGAAACTGACCCCACTAAGAGAATAGATATGTTATCCGGCGCCGTCAAATCAGCCGGCTTAAGTTTTGAGAGTATGAACTATTATCAGAAGCAAGCCATCGCTAATGCTATGGAACTTGAGGACGTAAATGATTTGGCAAAAATAATGCAAGGTAGCTTTGATGATGTTAGTGCTTCAACCGGAACGTTCGCAGATAATATGGAAGAGCTAAAAGAAAAATCTGATAAATTTGCTACCTTCTCTGAGGAAATAGATACAATACGCAAGGCACTCATCGTAGATTTTGTTGAACCACTCATTCCTCTCTTACATACGGTGTCTAGCACCTTAACAGCAATTGCACACAATCCTGTTACGCGGACTTTGGTTATATTAGGCGCTGCTTTCTTCATGTTACACACTGCTATCTTAAAAATTGCGGCCGCAAAAGCAGGATTAGCTACAGTATACTCGGCGTTCTCTGGTGTCAAAACAATTTTTGCCGGGACGACAAAGGCAGTCACGTCGGCTATAGTAGAAGAATCAGCCGTAGCCCCAGCGGCCGCTTCATCTTCCTTTTCGTTGTCCGCTGCTATGATGAGTTTCGTTCCTGCGATTCCCGTGATGTGGACATTCGCCGGCGTACTAGTTGCTCTGGCACTAGCGGCCGCCGGCATCGGCGTCGGAATTTGGCTAGCGGCTGACGGCATGAAAGCTTTCCTTGAGCCCGTGGGAGAATTCTTAACTAATGTTTCATTCGCAGATATGATGCAATTGCCTGCCTTTATTGCTGCATTGGCATTCAGTTTTCTGGGGTTTGTCTATATCGCTAGCCTTCTACCCGCAATCGGCCTGGGCTTAGGGCTGGTCGCCGGATCTATAGTCGCCCTTGGGGCCCTTGGCTGGGTTGTCACTAAAGTTTTAAAACCAATGGCAAACTCCCTTACGAGTATAGTAACAGATTTAGATAAGGTAAAGACGAGTGCTACAACTACTCGTACCGCGTTAAATGAGCTTAAGGATATACTCAATACTGGAATAACTAATCCCTTCGCCCCAATGGTAAAGTCAGCCAACGCATTAGTTGAATCAATAAAACAAATTTCCATAGAGATGGGCCCCCTACAGAATAAAAACCCACTTACCCCGTTAATGAACGCCCCAATGATGGCAAGTTTTATGGCAGTGGCACCCGCACTGGTTGCCATGCAAGCCGTGTCCACAGCCCCAACACCGGCCGCTACTCAAGAGATTACTCTTGTTGCGAAGATTGAGTTAGATGGAAACGCAATGGCCGAGCACACCTATCAGGCTGTGATGGGTGGTAAAGCTAGAGAGGCTGTCGAAATGGTAGCCGCAAGTACAGTTAGGCAGAAAATTGCCTAAGAAAGTCGAAGACCGATAAGGAGATATAAATGGCTGCTGATGATGAAAGTCCTACCGACGATTTCTTTGCTAATCGACGACGGCAAAGCAAAGCCAACATTAAGGAATACCACTCCACGCAGAGGGGCCTTACAGCTTCACCGTGGGATCCAATGTACGCCATGGACATCTATTCCCAGAAGGGAAACTTTTATGTATCATTTCTCCCAGTTCACCTAATGAATATAACAGCGCCCGACACCGTCAAAGATAATATCATCCAATTCAGAGCAGCACTTACAGATTTTAAAGATGTGGTAAAACCTAACTGGTCGACCAAAACGGTATATGGCCGAATGGATCCCATTGCCACCTTCCAGCGTACAGAAAGGAAAATTAACTTTACAATTGATATTGTTTCAGAATCCGGCGCCGACGCGAAGGTTAATCTTAAGAAGATTAGGAGATTACAAAGTTATATGTATCCCACATACGCCGACGCCAGCGAAGGTTTCGGTATCTTAGAAGCTGCACCCCTCATGAGAATAGGATTTTCGAATTGGACACCCGCGTCCGTTGGTGCCACTGATCCCGCCCCGATCCCTGCCGCAGCCTCGGACCCCGATTACACTAATTATTTGTTAGGATATATTGATGGTGATATAGGTTTCGCGCCTGATCTTAAGCAACCAATTTTCGAATCTTGGAAGGGAGAGACTAATACAGCAGCTTCCCTCTCTCCTTCGAAAATGTCTTTGTCTATTTCGTTTAATGTTTTACATGAAGAAAGCGTAGGCTGGGAAACCGACACCAACGGCAAGTCGTCTTGGCGTTCTTAACAGGAGATTGATTAAATGGCAGATAACAGCAGATACAGTAACGTACCAATAAGAACAAATGATGCAGAGATATATCAAGAACTTCTATACAAAAGACACATAAGAAAGGTCAAGCAGTATATGTCTTCTGACTTAGCATCGCCCAACAAGGTAATAAGTAAGCCCAGTATAACAGAGATTAAACACATTTGGAAAACAGGCGACAGATATTTTAAATTAGCCTACAAGTATTATGGAGATTCAGAGTTGTGGTGGCTGATTGCCTGGTATAATGAAAAGCCCACGGAGAGTCATGTAGCACTCGGGGATATTGTTATAATTCCAATTCCTCTTACCACAATACTCTCCGCATATTACGGGGGGCAGTAGAGGATGGGGTTTAATGGCAAAGGCGCCCAAGAAAGATTAACAAATCTCAAGCGACTTTCAGCCAAAGCCGGTTCTACAGAGTGGTTTAGTGCCGCATTCACTGCATTGGGATACGCAACCCAGCATGTATGGAAGAATGCTGAAGAAAGTGTGCTTTGGAAAGATCTCGATGAAGACGGAAACGTGTTGCCAGACCAACTTGCGAACGTGGGAAACATCTATACTGGCTTTGGCTCCGACGCCGATCTCTTTACCCACTTCCAGGAGACCGGCCTCAACTCCTCTACTGGAAAAACACTTCACGAGGCCGGCCTATCAACTAGGGCCGCGGTCGAGGAGTTGATTTGCAATAAGTTTTATAATGCATTAGATGATGACGGCAAGCCACTATCCGGTATTTTAGCCGACTCCTCTTCCACCAAAACAATTGGCGACGCCGTCAGCATCGACACCGATGGCGTCGGCCGTGTCGACGTAGCGATAAGTACTTACGGCCGTTCAGGCCACAGATTCGATGACAACGAAATAAGGGAATGGGCCAACGAACATGCACTCCCAGCAGATTTGATGGTACTTTTTGCGCATCCTGATTTTAGAGCAACCATTAGTACACATTGGAATCCCAAACATACACCACCATACCACCAGATGGGAATAACCAGTATTGGCGCCAACAAGGATTTCACCACCGATAATAAAGGTCAGGTCGAAGGCTCCGGCGGCCCACAATATCCTTTTATCCACAAAGGCTGTGCGGGTGTTGCACGCCTCGTTATTGCTTGGAACCTCACATATGTAAACAGCTCCAAGGACGGAGATTTGTTTCTAACCAAAGTGAAAAAGGCACGAGAAAATCTTTGTTTTGAAGACACCGTCGCCACAGATAAATTTGACGCACTGGCCAAGATCGAGTTTGAGAAGACTCTAGACCCAGTAAAAGTAAAGCAGAAGAAAGATTTGTGTGAGAAATTTCGGATTCTAAGAGAGTCCAACTCGGCCACCTCGATAGCTCTCACTCCAGGAGATATGGCGGCTTATCACGACAACCTGGAAAGAGAAAAGGCCTTAGAAGGGCAGCAAGCCAGAGAACAAACCCCCCTAAAGCTTGAAATACAAGAACAGTGTTTATTATTAAACAATTTGAAAGAAATAAAAAAGCTAAATATGCCCGAGGTGATGATCGATAGTTCTATGAGAGACGCGGCCATAACTGACGAAGATAGAACATCCCTTTATAAGAAATTCGGCACGTATCGCAAAGTTAATTTTGCACTTGGCCAGACCTCCAGTATGCTAAACAAACTAAGATATAAAAAGGGGAGCGCTCAGTTTAACAGGCTTGATAACGCTACAGCCTCTTCCCTCCTTCCTTACATTAAATTTTACAAAGTGATAAGAGATGACGAGGGGCAGGCAGTACAAATTCCAATATTGTTTCCCACAACAAACTCCGTGAATGGCCAGCAATCCCAAAATGTAGCTGAAGTGGCAGAAAATTTTAATGATAGCTCGACTAGGGTCCGCTTTTCACCAGTTGGCAGAGCCGAATATGGTATAGAAAAAGTTAGTTGGTCGTATATTGGAAATCAACCCGAGACTATAAAAAATGATATTGAAGTTCAAGTTACTCTGTTTTTCCAGAATATGAATGAACTAACCTTGGCTAGACAGTTTACTTCAGCCGGCGAAGTATTTAAATATAGGATATTAGATTTGGTAGCCAGACAAAACATAGATGATATGCGAACGGCTCGGCAACAACTCAATAATAAAGCATCTATAAAGTCTAACAACGGAAACAAACAAAAAAAATCAAAACCATCTAAGTTGCCATCGTTTAAAAATTATGAAATTAAGATGGAGGCCGGCTGGTCTGCCCCCACCACTGGTCTAACTCAAAAGGATAGGCTACTCGTAGAAGCCTTACAAAGCCAGTTTGTTTCCCTCTACTTGATACTCACAACCCATGAGTTTAATTTTAATGAAGATGGTACCTTCACCCTTACAATGAATTACAAAGCAAGAGAAGAGGGTCTGCTGAGTAACATCATTAGCGATGTGATTCTCTCTCAAGACCAGAAAAGACAGCTTATGTTTTATAAGTGGTGTTTAGACCAAGTAAATTCCTCCGAGGGTGCCGACTCTGAAGAGAGCGATACAGTTAAGGAAGGCCTTCAAGATAAAATAAACGATTTTAGAACCACGGTTAGACAAGACGCACTAAGGTATCTTGTAGGAACCTTAATAGAAAATAGGAAGATGTTTTACTGCGGAGTCAGTGCTGAAAAATTGATCGCCGCCACATATCGAAATAAAAGAATAGAGTTAAATAACGATCAGGATATCTTTAAACCCTGGAGCGTCGGCTGGGATTCACAAGGGGCAACAGTACGCAGAAGTAACACCTCGCAAGCCCTAGAAAGGCAGGAAAATATCCGCGCCGCCGAGTCGAAAAAAAACGAATCAGAGGAAAATACATGGTTTGAGAATAGGAAGATTGCAAAATCTCTAGATCGCTTGCACAAGTCAAATGACGATAAGAGGGTTCTAACTACTGAGTTTGGGTTTTTCTTTCTTTCAGATTTATTTGAAATAGCAGCACTAAGAGCGTTTGGGGAATCAGGTAATTCAACAACTGATAGTATTAAGGTTGAAGAGTGGCTAAGGTCTACTGAGATCCGCAGCTTAAGTAAGAAAGCTGGGTTTGCTAGCACAAGAGAAGCAGCAGAAGCGTTTGTAGAAGAAATGAAAGATCACGACGCATCGGTATCACAATTACAAAATATTAGATTACTTTTAGGGGGTGTTAAAATAAAACTTAAATCCCAGACAAGTGAAAATTTAATAAACATAGGCGATCTTCCGGTATCTATCAACATGTATCAAAATTGGTTCAATGATAACGTCATTACTAAAGATTCGGATTACTATCCGTTTTTAGATTTTATGAAAGATAGTATCTCAAAATTAGTTGTAGATGTTTTCAATCAGGAATGTAATCAGGATCCCGAAAATGTATATATGCAGAGGCTTCGAAGTTCTTTGGTTCAGTACCCAATCAAATCTACGAGCGCTGGAACGGTGGATTCTTTTGAGCTTAAGAAGGCTGAATTTCTATCCAATGACATCCCCTCAAATAATAATAGTAATAATTTATCTCATACTTATTATACTAGCAAGTTAGATGTAGATAAGATCGAAATCGGAAACGAAGAAGGTGCCCTCGCACAGATTGGCAAAGATGTTAGCCCCTACATGATACGCTCTTACTTTACAGTCTATGCCGAAGACCCAACCTCACAAACTTTGCATGGAAATGAGGCCTCCGACAAAGAACATGGAATATATCATTTGTTCTACGGTGCAGATCGAGGTTTACTTAAAAAAATTAGTTTTAAACGTTCTGATGTAAAGGGTTTGGCAGAATTGAAGTACTCCATGGATGTTTTTAATCCACTATCAGAGTTGG
>Ga0098033_1000328_pt1 | contig 22524 bp, 10 predicted proteins | sample 1_EtaG_FD_75049 | JGI IMG/M metagenome (GOLD analysis project Ga0098033, IMG submission 75049) | Marine viral communities from the Subarctic Pacific Ocean - 1_ETSP_OMZ_AT15124 metaG | ecosystem: Environmental > Aquatic > Marine > Oceanic | place: Pacific Ocean | collected 2015-01-07
ATTAATACTAGAGCTACTACAGCTGCTATTAGAGGAGCTATTATACCTGCTGGTGTATCTTCAGTTTATGATCAATCTTTAGGATCGAATATGAAACGTCCATTCTTACATGTTAGATATAGAGCTTCGAGTACAGAGTCGAGAAAATTCAAAACTTGGACTACTGGTTCGGTTGGAGCTACTACATCTGCTTTAGATGCAATGGAAATACATATGCTATCAGAGAGATGTTTAGTTACACAGGGTGCTAACAATTTCATGTTATTGAAATAAGCATTTATTACTTTAAAAGAACCGAGGTTTCGGCCTCGGTCCTTTTATTTTTATTAATTTTATTATATATTATATTATGACAAAAAAACAAGAAACAAACAAAGTAGAGGTAAAAGAACCTCAAATTCAAGAGGAGGTAATGGTTAAAACTCCAACAGTTAAAGAAAAACCAAAAAGAGCGGAACCAACTTATAAAAAATCAGAAGACGGTTGGGAAGTGAAAGATAGAATATACAGGTTAACAGGTAGTAAAAAGCCTTTATCAAGAATGATTCAATCTGCTAATATGTATTGGTTTGACGAAGAAAAAGGTTATGAAAGAGAACTTAAATATTGTCAAAACCAAAAAACATCTTTTGTGGATGAGATGAAAGGTGATCAAAGATTAGAACATATTATATTTAGAAACGGTATGTTAATTGTTGAAAAAGAAAAAACTATTTTACAAAAACTTTTGTCTTTATACCATCCTCAAAGAGACGTTACTTTCTACGAAGAAAAACCAGTTAAAGAAGCTGCTAATGAATTAGAGGTTATAGAATTAGAAATTGATGCATTAACAGCAGCTAGAAATTTAGATATAGATATGGCTGAGGCGGTTATGCGTGTAGAGATTGGTTCTAAAGTATCAGAGATGAGTTCTAAAGAACTTAAAAGAGATTTACTTATATTCGCTAAAGCTAATCCAGTTTTATTCTTAGAACTAGTAAATGATGAAAACGTTGTTTTAAGAAACTTTGGGATTAGAGCAACCGAAATGGGGATAATTAAATTATCCACTGATCAAAGAACATTTAGTTGGGGGTCTACTGATAGAAAACTAATGAACGTTCCATTTGATGAACACCCTTATTCAGCTTTAGCCGCTTGGTTTAAAACTGATGAAGGTATGGAAATCTACTCTAACATAGAGAAGAGATTAAAATAACAACCAATAGTGAACAGCCACTCTATTTGGGGGTGGCTGTTTTACTATAAAATAAATATTATGAAATCAAAAGGATTAGGGGATACAATAGAGAAAATAACAAAAGCAACAGGGATACATTCTTTTACAAATTTTTTGCAATCAAATGGAATGATAAAAGATTGTGGTTGTAATAAAAGAAAAGAAGCTTTAAACAAAGCAATTCCATATAAAAATAAAAATAAAAAATAAACATGATACTTATAGATACGGTATATCAAAGAGTTTTAGCAGCGACAAATAAAGAGCAACGAGGATATATTACTCCTCAAGAGTTTAATTTGTTTGCTAACCAGGCTCAAATGGATATATTTGATCAGTATTTCTATGATGTAGATAAATTTAGTAGAGTTCACGGTAACGAAACAGAAGCTAGTGATATGTTAGATCTTTTAAATGAAAAGATTGATATTTTCGAAATGATAAACGTACCACTTACTTTTACTGGTGTTATTGGAGCTTTACCTATGTCTCCTGCAAGTGCCGATATATATATATTAGGGAATATATTATACAGGAATCTACAAGGTAAAGAGATGGAAGTTGAAAGAGTAAGTCACAAAGAACTTACATATATACAGAACGCTCCGTTAGCTTCACCAAGAAATGATAGACCTATATATATTTCGAGAGGGAAAAGTGTTTCGGGTAACAGACAGATTTTAGTATATGGAAATAATTCGATGGGAAGTATTGCCCCAATAACTAGTGGTATTTCTTGTAATTATATAAGAAGACCATTAAAATCAAACTGGGCATTTGTAGTAGTTAATGGATATGCGCAATACGATTCTACTAACTCTACAGATTTTGAACTACATCTTTCTGAAGAAACAAATTTAGTTATAAAAATATTAGAATTAGCAGGCATACAAATTAAAGATACAAATTTATATCAAATAGCTTCACAAGAAGAAATAAAAGATATTCAACAAGAAAAACAATAAATAAATGGCGTTATATCAAGGCACTCCCCGACAATACTATAGTGGTAACAAAAAATCTTTTTCTGGAGATGGTACAACACAAGCTTTTACAATTGCGAATGATCAAAGTGCTTTTCCAGGTGGTACTAACGCTAACAATATAAACGTTTATTTTGATGGTGTTTTACAATTTATTTTTAGTGGAGGTACAACGCAATATTCTTTTACTTATGATGGAACTAGTGGTTGGCATGTTTGGTTTGCAACACCTCCAAGTAGTGGTGTTGTTGTCGAGATAGAATATAAACATAATGAATTTGGAAGATATCAATTTTTATCACTAGATAATATTATAAATCAATTTATGTTTGCTTATGTTGGTGAAGATAAAATAATAAGTAAAACAAAAAGATTAGATGTAGCTTTTCACGCTCAAAGAGCTATACAAGAATTAAGTTTTGATACTTTTAAATCCTGTAAAGCCCAAGAGATAGAGGTGCCAGCTTCGTTAACGATGATATTACCACAAGATTATGTTAATTATACAAAAATAACATGGTCTGATAGTTCTGGTATAGAACACGTGATTTATCCTACTAGTAAAACTTCCAACCCGTTTAACATAAAACAAGATGCAGATGGTAATTATAGTTTTGATATAGATGATGATACCACTGTACCAGTAGGTAGTAGAGATGATACGACTAATTTAATTCCCGGTAGTGATTCCGACACTTGGAGTAATTATAAAGGTAACACGCCATCTGAAGATCAAGATGATTACGAAGACGATACTAGATGGCCAGCAATGGGGCAAAGATATGGAATAGACCCACAACACGCTCAATCCAACGGTTCTTTTTATATAGATTGCGCTAAAGGATTAATTCATTTTAGTTCTAATATGTCTGGCAAAACAGTTATTTTACATTATATAAGTGATGGTTTGTATACGTTTTCTGATAGCAAAGTAGATGCCGATACGAATTTGGTATATGATGATCCGATTATTCACAAATTTGCTGAGGAAGCAATGTATAAATGGATAGCTTACGGAATATTATCTACTCGAATGAACACTCCAGAATATATTATTAATAGGTTTAAAAAAGAAAAGTTCGCTGAAACTAGAAAAGCAAAATTAAGATTGTCAAATATTAAATTAGAAGAAATTACTCAGATATTAAGAGGTAAATCTAAACAAATAAAACACTAAAGCATGCCTGAGTTAAAGCATAACTTTACCAAGAGCAAGATGAATAAAGATCTCGATGAGAGATTAGTTCCTAATGGTGAATATAGAGACGCGCATAATATTGAAGTTTTATCTTCAGATGGTTCTGATGTAGGCACTGTACAAACATGTATGGGTAATGCTATGCTTTCTGATTTGTCACCAAGCCAACACTGGCACAACTCTATGACTCCAAGATATTCTAGTTGTGTAGGTAGTATTGCAGATGATAAAACAAATAAAATATATTACCTTGTAGCTGGAAATGAACCAATAACTTATAATCAAACCGGTGCAGATTTTTATGATTTAACAGTACATCATACTCATTTAATACTAAGCGGATCGAATTATATATCATCTGATATCATAATAGAATATGATTCTGTGACAAATGATACGTTACCTGTTATGGTTGATATTTATCATGTAAGGACTATGCTTGATGGTTTTGTAACTGGTGCGATGACGACAGGTACTAAAGTGTTACAAGTAATAGATACTAGCGGTCTTAGACAAGGGCAAAATATAGTTATTAGGGATTATCAAGGGGTTGAAATTACTTATCCTGGAACATTTATTACATCAATCCAACCAGCAGCTAAAACAATTCATCTTTCAAACGCGTTAATGATGTTAACACAACTACAGATTAATAACGCTAATTTTATTGTAGATATAAGTACTCCTCGAGCTCTTAATTTTGATAAAGATAAGTTTGTAACAGGGATTAATATTGTTGATGATAATTTATATTGGATTGACGGAATGAGACATGGTACTGAACCTAAAAAAGTCAATATAACAAGGGGTAAACAAGGGACAATTCCTGGTTATGGTGTTTGCCGAATGTGTAGCGCGAATCTTAATTTGGAAAATCCTTACGATTCTTCTCCTCATGGATTAACGTTAAACGGTGGTTGGCTTCCAACTCCCGCTGGAACAGCGCATACAGAATTAGTTGTTGACGGTAGTGTAGTTAATATCTTGGATAGAAGTGGAATACTACTTGGAGCACCGTGGGGTACATCAGTATATATTGAAGAAAAACATCTCACTGTAATAAGAAGAGGACCACTAGTTCCTCTACAGTTAGAAATGTACGATCGTGTAAATAGATTTAATACCGATCCTAGAACTATTCGAACAACTATAAATACAGATACGCTTAATTGGTGGGGTAATGATCCTGATGATCCTCAAGGACCAAATATATTAGCGCCGTTAGGTATGACGTCTAACGATTGGAACAGCGCTAATCCTAATTCACCACTAGCAAGTTTTACTGATTTTTCTGATTGGAGAGTTGATGATGTGATACTTGCGACTGATGATGTGAACGCGGCTTATGTTAATGGTCTTGTTACGAATGCCCCTCTTCCATTCTCAGGTGATGATGTTAGGATTAAATTAAAAGTTATATCTTCTAATTCAACAAGTTTAACACCACAATATGTACAATCTCCTTGGTGGGGTAATTTACATGTAGAGATATTATATATGGACGGTACAATCACTAACGCATCAACTACTTGGTATTTTAGACTTGAGGGTAACATACAACCTTTATATCAATTAAAATTTCCTAAATTCAGTTATAGATATAAATACGAAGATGGAGAGTATTCTGCATTTGCTCCATTTTCAGAATTAGCATTTTTACCCCAAGAGTTTGATTATCATCCAAAAAGAGGTTATAATTTAGGAATGATTAATGGGATGAGGCAGTTATTTATAAAAGATTTCGTTGCTCCAAATATACCAAAGGATGTTTTTGAAATAGATATTTTATACAAAGAATCAGATTCCCCAAATATATACACGATAAAAACTCTTGATAAAACTGAGCAAGAGTGGGTAGTGCCTGGAACAGGGGCTTTTAAAGGGCTTATCGAAATAACTAATGATATGATACACGCTACTGTAGCGTCAAATCAATTATTACGTCACTGGGATAATGTACCTAGAAAAGCCGTAGGACAAGAAGTAACTGGTAATAGATTAATATACGGTAATTATTTACAAAATTACAACATGGAGTATCACGAAGGCGGAGGAGCACTCGGCACTCCTTTTGCTTTTTCTCTTAAACCAGTACTTAAAGCATTTGTTGAAAGTAATTCAATTTCAGAGGTTGGTTTTCCTGAACCTTCTTTAAAATCAATGAGAACATATCAACTGGGTATTGCTTATAAAGATTTTTATGGTAGAGAAACCCCTGTTTTCACGCATCACGATGGTATTGTCAGGATAGATCCTTCTAAAGCTAATAAACTTAATAGTATCACAGTAGAAGTTTTGACTCAACCACCACATTGGGCTCACTCTTTTAAATACTTTGTAAAAGAAGTATCAAATGAGTATTACAACTTAGCAATGGATAGATGGTATTTTGCTGGTGATGAAAATATATGGTTATCTTTTCCATCTGAAGATAGAAACAAAGTAGATGATGATACTACATTAATCTTAAAGAAAACAACATTGGCAGATACATCTGCAACGCACGGTGGATTTGTTCCTGAAACTCCCAGATATAAAATATTAGCTATAGAAAATGAAGCTCCAGATTTCATTAAGACGTCTAAGGTTTCAATGGGGAAAATAGATTTGGAAACAACTGCTGGTCAAGATAATGGCACTGTAATTGCGAATGGTATTTTCCCTTATGAAGGTTACGATCAAGTTCAAATAGATAAGGGTAAATGGGAGGACAGTCCATTTGCGAGTTTACAAAATGAAAAGAATCAGTCCGGATATTTAAACTCTACCGCGAATAGAAACAGCTCCTTCATGATGCGAGTGGTTGGGATTAGTGTGGGCAATATGTCTGATTGGTATGATATTTCTAATATAACTTATGTAAAAAAATCAACTAAACATTATCAAATTCAAATAGATGGTATATTTAAAGACGATGTATTATTTGCAACATCGCTTGCCGGTGGAAGTTCAAATACTGCAACGGGTATAATAAAGGATTTAAATATAGAAATTGCTAAGAAAACTTTAGAAAATAAAGCACAATTTGACGGTAGATTTTTTGTGAAAATCGAAAGAGACGCGCACATATTGAAAGACATAATGGGGCAAGCAACAAATTATAACGCAATAGGTATTCAAAGTGGTAGTTTAACAGAATTTTCCCCAATGTGGAGAGTGGTAAGTGCAGACCAATTATATTTTAATGCTTATAATACGGACTATAATCCTAATACTGATAAATATATAACAACCACAGGGACTCAAGATGTAATAGATATTAGAGGTGCGAGCGATTGGGATGATTTAATTAAACGCCAATCAGCGGTTACATACGCCTCAGTACCGTCCAATAGCTACCATCATGGTGGTGGTAATATTCGCGGTGAGTATTTGTATCCGAGATGGTTTATAGATGGAGAACCTACAGGAAATCTGAATGGTTGTTATAATCACCCAGGCATGGCTTCTCATATTTGTACCAACCATCCTGGTAACGGTGCGCAATTAGGAAGTCGTTGGATGGATATAGGTTGGGCGGGAGGATATAGATATGATAGTATTTACGAAAGTCCTAGTATATACCCCCCTGACGTAGGACATGCTTATCCAGAACAACAAAAATTTATTAAAAAATTAGAGACTATTGGGAATAGATTTAGGTTTACACAAGATCCTGATCAGATAGTTTATACAATTACAGATTGGTATACACATGATTGTTTCACTACATGGGATTATATGTATGTGAATAGCGGACCACATGGTAAATGGGGAAAGCACCAGGGAGTAAAGAAACGTTGGGGGTTAAAACTAGAACCACCAATAGGTACGGGTGCTACAACAGTTTTAACAGATGTAAATGGTGTTAATTACACTTGGCAACCAACAAATCCATTCACGTCAATACAATTAAATAACCCGACCCTAGCCACCATAATAGGGGCTCCTAATTTCATGAATACTCATATTAATCCTTCGCGCGCGGACAAGAATGGACTCGCGCTTGGGCCTACGGTACAGCAACCACTCGCCGGGCAACCATCACAAGGATATTCACCACCACCAGGCACTCCAAATGTTGCTGGTGGTGCTGATGAAGTATTCCCTACTGGAATTGAGTGGGTTGAACCATATTATTCAAGCGATAATGATATGCCTCAAAACCCAGCTATATGGGAGACAGAACCAAAAGAAGATATTGGATTAGATATTTATTATGAAGTGGGTAAAGCTTATCCGGTTAAAATGTGTGATAATACTGAAGAGTTATACATACAACCAGGAGCTATCGTGTCCATGCATACATCGGATATTGGTGGAACTTACACGCTCTCTGGTTGGACAGATAGTAATTACTATACTGATGGTGCACTGGATGCACAAGTTTATCCAGCAAACACTCCAACAACCATCACTAATTATACCAATGCTTACGCACCTGTTCCAACCCAAACATTTATTGACACAGGTGGTTGGGTTCCAGATCACGCTATGGCATGTCAATACGGGTGGGATGATGGAACTAATTGGGTTACAGAATGGATTTATGTTCCAAGTAATAATCCAAATATTGTAGATGATGGTACTATGCAAGTTACTGATGCAACCGGTATTATACCAGCAGGCACACTTATAATAGATAGTCAAATGCACAATACATGGCACCTAATAATTAAATTAGATACTCCAATAGTAATAGGTCCAAATGCAGTTAATTTGAACGCTCCTAATCCTGGACCTTTAACTCCTGTACCATGTACATATTACGCTTTCCAAACCCCGCCCAACACTCCATGGTGGTGGGATTTAACTTTCACGTCTAATATACTGATTACCCCTGAAAGTGCAATAACCAAAACTGTTGTACATGATATTCAAGGTTGTATTACTATTCAAGATCAAAACTCTCAAGCTCCACTCCCATTTCCTCCAGCCCCAATTCCTCTTCCAAGTCCACTTTGGCCACCTCTTTCTGGGTTACCACTAGCAACACTAGTAACCCTTAGCATTGGCCAAGTACTAAACGCTGGGGATGTATTACAATTTATAAATCCAGATGGAACTATAGTAACAGCTACTGTTGCCTTTGATTCTATAACTAACGTAACGACTGGACAAATTTCTGTATATTTAAACGCTTTAGCTCACGGTGAAAAACATACACTACCATACTATAATTGTTTTTCTTTTGGGAATGGTGTAGAGTCAAATAGAGTTAGAGACTTGTATAATGCCGTAGCTATAGATAAAGGAGCGAGAGCCTCTACAACGTTAGCAGAGCAATATAAACAAGAAGAAAGATCAACTGGATTGATATTCTCTGGAATATACAATTCTATGAATGGTATAAATAGATTAAATCAGTTTATAATGGCTGAGGGTATAACTAAAGATTTAAATCCTGAGTATGGTAGTATACAAAAACTACACACAAGAGATGTTGATTTAGTTACACTGTGTGAAGATAAAGTTGTGAAAATACTATCTCATAAAGATGCTTTATACAACGCTGATGATACTAAAAATATAACAGCTACACGAAATGTTTTAGGTAATAGTATTCCTTTTGTTGGAGAATATGGTATTTCTAAAAATCCAGAATCATTTGCTTCTGAAGCTTTTAGAGCTTATTTTACAGATAAAGAAAGAGGGGCAGTATTAAGATTATCAAGAGATGGTTTAACGCCAATATCAGACATTGGTATGAAAGATTGGTTTGCTGATAATTTAAAAAGTACGCTTTCACCAGGTGGATATCATCAACAACAAAAGCTTCTAGGTAGTTATGATACAAGAAGATCACTGTATAATCTTACGTTATTAACTGAAGATTTGATGAATTGGCATGATTTTACAGGATATACAGTAAGTTTTAGTGAAAACGCGTTAGGATGGGTAAGTTTTAAATCTTGGGATGCAGAAACTGCTCTTAGTTTAAATAACGAATATTATACAGGTAAAAATGGTTGGTTGTGGAGACACCATGATAATAGCGTAGATAGAAATAGTTTTCATAGTGTAGATATGTCTGGTGGAGTTGGGTTGGATATGCCGCTTGATCTTGTAGATGGAAGAATAAACAGTAGAGCATATATAACTTTATTATTTAATGATCTTCCTAGTATTGTAAAAAGTTTTCACACTATAAATTACGAAGGTAGCCAATCTAGAGTATGGCAAAATTTACAAGACCCTGATAAATACTATAATAATGAATCATCGTTAGGTTGGTATGTTAGAGAAATAGTAACAGACCAACAAATTGGAGCAATTCCGGGTAATATTGATAATACGCTTGCAGCTGGAGAATGGCAAGGAGAGTTTATAAATAAAGAAGGGAAATGGTTTAATTATATAACAGGGGAAGAGACGACTTGGAATAACGGGCCAACATGGAGTAATCAACAGTTTTTAGGAGGATCTGGCAATTTAGATACTCAAAACTTCACAACGCAAGGTTTGGGTTCTGTAGAAGGTTATAACTTTATACCTTAATCAGTAAAATAAATAAAAAATGTTTACAAAATTAAAATATAATTATGGCGGGATGTGATTGGAGTATAGGATCAGAGTGTGCTACGAAAGCTAAAATCGATATAACGCACTATATCCAGAATTTTACAAGTTGGCATCAATTAGGATATAACCATCCTACACATGGTGGTTGTAGTTGGTTTACTAATAAAATAACTTATATAAATAATTTACCGTCCACTAATAACCCCACTATGTTAGCACGTAGAGAATCTAAAATTGCATACTGGAATTGTATGGCTCAAGACTGTAGTTGTCCTAATCCTGGCACAATATTTGGCTGTATGGATGATGGAACGCGAGTTAATGATTATATTAATAATAGAGGTACTTGGGATTTTCTAACTTTAAATAATACTACTACTTCTGGTGTTGTAACCCGTGTTGATGGAGAAGGTCTTCTTGGAAAACAAACAGGGAGCGCTTATCCTGGAGTGTCAGCAACTAATTATGCGGTGGGGGCAGATTTTGATGATGGTTCTTGTTTTTATGCGTCCGAATTACCTTATTTCCTTTCCGGCTGTAGAGATAGTACACCATACGACCCGTTATTAGCAGCTAGTGGATACTCAGATATAAATGGACACGGAACAGCAGCGGTATACGATTGTGTACAAAGTCAAACAGTTCCAACAACACCTGACCCTTGCGGGTATCCATGTGTAGCTAATAATAACAATGGGTATTACTCACAAAATTTCGATCCATGTGCTAACTTTGATTGTCAGTATGGTAATACCTTACCAAATTACGCTAGTGATATGAACGTAAAATACACTAAATGGGAAGATGGTCCCAGTTTAGGACCTGAAGTTTTCCGACCTTTTGGTGATACACATTGTTGTAATTATCCTGAAATTCCACCACAACCAAATCCAGATATAACTTATGATTTTAGATTGGCTGCTTCATCACAAATAGGAGGATGCTATCCTTATACTCATAATGGTCTTTGTCAGACTGGCGTAGACTATTCAATAGGTGGACAGTTCTTGCTTTTGTGGTTTAGTAGGTGGGACGTAGTGGGTAACGAGCAGTTTCTAGGTTTAGATGATTATGTCCATAACATGCTTGTAGGACCTAATAATACAACTCAAATAACTATATGGATATATGATATTTACAAGACATTACTATGGAAAGGTATTTATCAAATCCAAGGTCCTGGTTACTGTGGCGGGAATGATCCAAGTGGTACTGGACAAGTTTGTGAGATGAAAGTGACTGGTATATTGATCAGCGAAATATACTCTATTAATCCAGGCAATATAATTCATCTTAATGAGCACGCGACTACATCATTTTATGATCCAAATTGGTTTGGATTCCCTTGGGGAACTCCCGAGTATCACCAAGATTCACAACAATACGTGGGTCCAACAAATCCACTTCAACCTTATCCCTTTAATACAATGGCGAGTATTCACCACCAGGACGCACAAGCCATAGGTTATATGCGAATAGATTCACCTCTTGCAGGAACTACAGTAGATCCAGATAATATATACACCGTAGGCCCGGTGCCAGTACCTGGGACTTATACTTTCCACGGAAATGCATATTACCCAAATCAAGTACCACCGCTTGGTGCGGTAAATACATCACGGCTTCCTTCTACACATTGGACTACCCCTAGAGGTAATACCGCTAATTTAACAAATCATTGGAGTGGTAATAATTTAAACGCAGATATTATTTCAAATCCTTATCCAACTCCACTTGTATATCCTTTAGGGGGAGGTGGTTGGGATTGGCCTCACGCTTGTCATTCTTGTCGAAACGGAGGTTTTGGAAATCAATCAGGCGTTCCTCCATTTACATCAACAACTCTACACTGGCTTGAACCAGGACCAAATCACCCAGGAGGGACACCAGGTGATTGGTTCTATAATGCTCCGACAATTTGGACGGATCCAATGTATGGGCAGATTGTGCTTCCAATTTCAACTTCTTTTGCAAATTTCATAACAAGTATAAATCCAAGTGTCCCTGGTAGTTGTAATAACGCTTGGTACTCACCACCATCACTAAGGGGCGGAGGTGGAGGTGAAAATCTTAAAGAATTTGATGATGGTAGTATTTATCGCGTGCCTAGGAATACAGGTAGGTGTAATCAGACTAATAAAATCATGTATACTAAAATTACTTACAATAAAGATGAAAATCAAGAGGTGACTAGAATACCATTAAGTACAGACGTATTTACACCTGAGTCTACACAAATAACAACAACTCCTCCAGCTACACCTATACCTCCTTCACCTCCTCCTCCAACTACACCTCCTCCAACTACACCTCCTCCAACTACTACGACTGGTGGTGGTGGATATTAAAATACAAACTTAATTTAAAAATAACATGGCATTAAATGAATTATTAACCAAACAAACACACTCGCAACCAAATAAGAGAATACATATAGAAAACGTAAAGTTTAGTGCTAAACCAGGGTATTATTATTCAAAAGTTCCTGTTGCTAATTTAAATTTTTCTGGTGGAGAAAACTATATAGTAAGTACAGTATCAAAATTAAGAAACGAGAATAATCATGTTGTAGAAGTAGAGTTTAAAATTGAATACAATACTACTGAATTTGATGTACTTTCTGGAGATGGACACAATGTTTCTTTTGTAAGTGAAACAGCTAAAGAGGTAGATAAACTTACTAGAAGAAAAGAAATTACAGCTTTGAATATTGATAGATCAATTATAAAAAGTAATGGTGAAACTAGAAATATAAGTATTGCAGGTGCTCCAGGATCTGTTTTTTCTTTAACAATAAAAGATAAACATGGTATTAATATTTTACCTTATTCTACTCAAGTTTCTAAAAGTATAGTAACAGCAGCAGCAGCATCTAATATTTTAGAGTTAAATAATGCAGATGATTTAGAAGTCGGGATGGTCGTTTTAAATAACCAAAGAAGAAATGTAAAAATAACTTCTATAACAGATACTGTTAAATCTAACGTTGATGCAGTAAATGAAACGTCGTCTATTAATATTACAATCTCTTCACATTTAACTTTTTCAGTTGGTTCAGTAGTTAGTTTTGCAAAAGAAGGGGATTTAACTGGGATTACAATACCAGATAGTGGAATATATTCTTTCACTCAAAATTTTCCACCACTAGATAAATTTATAAGAACATTAAAAACGGCGGCATCTAGTGCGACATCATTAACTTTAGATTATACTAAAGATTTAGAAGATAATATGAAAATTGCTGGAAGTGGTGTTGATGGAAACGATCCAATAATATCAAGTAGTGGTATCAATCCTGACGGCGTTACTATAACAGTTTCAGATAGTCAAACAATAAGTGATGAAACACAATTAACGTTTAGAGCGCCAGATAATAGATATGATATAACACTCTACCCCGTGAATGCTTTAATAGGGAGTGATATTCCAAAATATTCTTCTGATGATTGTGACACACTGCCTACATATTCTATACATCAATATATAGATCCAATAATACAATTTGTACCCTCGTCGGATATTTCAAATGTAACAGTGGCCGGTACAGTTTCATATACAGGGAGTGCTAATAATAGTGTAGGTGCGGATATTGCTATAAGTATGACAGCTACAAAAAGCGATGATAATTTAGCAGTATCTAGAGCTCCACGTTTTTCTGAAATTGATCCTGATTTATCTGATTTTTCTAATACTTTAAATACATTTACAAAAATAGTTAGAGAAGGAGATTGTGTAGATAAAGACATTGTACATTTAAATAACACAACTGGTATAAGAGTTGGAATGATTGTTACTGGAGAGAGCATAGATAATAACAAAACAATAACAGTTAAAAGTATCACTGGTACAGCTGTTAAATTATCCTCAAAAGTTTCAGTAGAAAAAGATAGTGAATTAGCATTTAAAAGTATGTATATATATTCTATCGGTAGTTTAACTTCAACTCTTAGCGCAAATGGGGGATTAGCTACCGGCATCTGTACTGTTACAGGTACGGGAAGAATAACAACATTTGGAATAGATAGTTTTACTTCTACTTTTAGTTTTGATAACTTTTTATCTATATCAGGGTAAAGGATAGTAATTGAATTATCTTTTAACAATATAACAAGCAATTTTAAAAATAAAATAATTTAGATATGCCAACAATGGTCTTTAGATTTTCTATGCCCCCAAACGAATCCCTTCAAGTCGGGGATGGTCTTACAACGGGGGATAAGGTTTATTACTGTCCAACTATAAGTCATGGGGGTTTTAATACGGTTGATAACGCGAACCATATATCGACAGGTATTATATACGTAGGTCGTTGTACTGGTATAAGACAACAAATAGGTACTAACTTATGGGAGATATATGTATTGATAGACCCAAGTTTACCAGGACCGCAACAAACGATGATCGCTGCGAACTTTAATGTTGGAGACTTTCTTATGTTTACTAAAAGTACTCTTGCTAATCAGGGTAGTTTATTAGGTTATTATGCGAGTGTCACTTTTGGTAATGACTCACCTGATAAAGCAGAATTATTCATGGTTAGCACCGAAGTTACAGAGAGTAGTAAATAAATAATAATAAGTGTAATTATAAAATAATGATAAAAACAATAATATTATGGCAGTAGGATTAAAAAAGATGGGGAAGCCATCTCCTTTGAAAATTGCGCCGATGATAGCTTTAGGATTAGTTCAGGCAGGCGCATCGCTTATAGGTGGTTTGATTGGTAGTAGACGTAGAAAACAAGAACAAGATGACGCTAGAATCGCTATGGAGGCATCTAGATCAAGATATGAAGATCAACAATACAGAAATCCTTATGCTAATTTAGAAAATCCTTATGAAGATTTAACTGTTAACCAACAACAAGCTCAATTCGAAGCACAGCAAGGAGCGCAATCAAGAGCTGATATATTAGAAGGGTTACGTGGAACAGCTGGTGGAGCTGGTGTCTCTGGTTTAGCACAAGCTATGGCAAATCAATCTGCTTTAGGTGCACAAAGAATATCTGCTTCAATTGGAGCTCAAGAAGCTAGAAACCAAAGATTACGTGCACAAGGAGAAATGCAAACACAGAGAATGGAAGCTACTGGAGAAGCAATGGTTGCTGGAAAAGAAGAACAAAGAATAGAAACATTGTACGGTATGGATATGGGTAGATTGACTGCGGCTAACCAAGCTAGACAGCAAGCTAGGCAACAGATGATCGGTGGTATAGGTAAAGGTTTAGGTACTGTAGCTGGTGGAATGGCTAAAGCAGGTATGTTTAGTGGTTTAGATGAAGATGGACTACTACAGGGATCTACAGATAGAGCGTATGATTCTTATGAAGATTACCTAAAAGATAATTAAATAAATAATAAATTATGGCAAATCAAACTTTAATACGACAAGCGGAAAAAATGTATGGGTCAATGGAAGATACCACTGACTACGCATCATTATTAACACAACCTGCGATTGATGTAGTAAAAGATAATTTAGAGAAACAAAAAGCAATAACTGACGATTTAATAAGCAAAATGCCCGCTGGTATAAGTATTGATAGAATACCAGAAGAATTACGACCTGCAATAACTAAAAAAATAACAGATGCAAAAAATGAATATGTTGGATATGCAAAAGTAATTGCGTCTGGAATACCTTCAACAGACCCTAGATATTTAAAAGCTATAGACGGTATGAATAGAATACGTAGTGGTTTTGAAACTTTAGACGCGGAAATGACTGGTTTAGCGGATAAGGTAAAAGGTTCTTTAGAAAGTAGAGATAAAAAATCGAAATACTCAGAGGAATGGCAACAAACAGATCATGAAAGATTTTCTAATAAAGGTATATATGGTTCTGTTACTATAGGTGAAGATTTTAAATTATCATATCTATCTGAAGATGGTAATAATAAATTTGTATCTGATTATGGAACTTTTTTAACTAGCGGAACTGGAGCTGCTAGAGTTGACGCAATGAGAAAAGAGGTAATGAATAATGCTAAACAGGGGGTTGGTTTTGATGATCCAGGTAATAGTAATATGGTAACAGCATTAGTAAATGAGTTGGGTGCAAAAGGAATAGGTGATTTAATGTATTCTAATCCTATGTATATAGATAAATATATTGAATTAAATCACGGTGGCATTACGAAAGAAAATAATGAAGCAGAATATAATAAGATATATAACGCTTTAAAAAAAGAAGATTTAACAGAGGAATTTACAACTCATTTGTTAGGTACTGAAGAAAAGCCAGGTATGTTGCGAGAAGCACATAATGCAGCGTTTAGAGAATATACACCTCCTGGTGGTGGTGGTGGAGGTGGAGGTACTGGTTTTAAATTTGCTGGAGGTTACGATCAAGATAATCAATGGGTAACTCCTTCGGAGCAAAGAAGAGTAAATACTTCAATTAGAAATAAACTCCAAAAAATACCAGGTGCGGATGGTAGATATTATGTTTTAACTGGGGATAAGAGAAACTACATGATGTTTGATAGTAAAGAACAGTATGATGAATTGTATAAAAAAGGAGGAGCATATGTTGGTGAAGGTAAAGGAACAAGAGTAGATTTTCAAACTGTTTTAGACAACAACGCTGCAGGAACAGGACAAAAAGCAGTATGGTAATAAATAAAATATGGCAAACGGAAATTTAGATTCATTATTTAAAGCAGTATCTCCCCTTGTTAACATAGGTACATGGGAAGAGTTTAGTGCGAAAATGCAAACTCCAGAGGATAGAAAGAGTTTCTTTGACGTTATTACCAATCCGGACGGATATAATGTTAATATAGGTGATTATGATGAGTTTGAGTCTAAACTAGTTGATCCTAAAGACGTGGCTAAAAAAATACCAAAACTTGATTGGGAAGTTGACTATGAATATGATAGATCGAAAGGGATAAGACCTAAAAAAGGTAGTTATGGTAAATATATAGATGATGCTATATATAAGATAATGTCTCCTTTTGTTGAAAAAACTAAAGAATCTATAGCTTCAGCACAATCAGGCGACTATACAGATGAAATGTTAGAGTTAATTGAAAAAGGTGGTGGCCGTACTATATCGCAAGAAGAGGCTGGTACAGTTATAGATTTATTTAAAGCAGAAGCTGAAAAAGATCCTTCCAAAAATATGTTAAATTGGATTAAAGATATGGAAGAAGCTAGTAACCCTGTCTATGGATTTTTCAAAGCTACAGCTAAAAACCCAGTAGCTGCTTATGAGGTTATGGTTTCTTCTATAGCTGGTCAAGTAAAAGCCTTAGAATCTGGTGAATTAGCTGCTGTAGCAACCACAGTTGGCGCTGGTACAGCTGCTGTTGGTTCTGCTGTTGGCCCGATTGGAACTGTTGCTGGATTTTTGAGGGGTTTTATGTCTACTATGGGTGGTGGTGTCGAAACTGCTAGTAAGTTTGGAGAGTTAATTAAAGAAGAATTTGAAGGAGAGATACCAACTGAGGAAGAGTTAATATCTTTTATTCAAGATGAAGAAAAGTTTAATAACTTTAGAAATAAAGCTTTAGCTAAAGGAGTTACTATAGCAGCTATTGATAATTTTGGAGGTGGAATGGTGGTTAAAAGCGTTGCTAAAACAGCTAAAACCGGTAGAAAAGTTACCGCTGCCACAAAAGGTTTAATTGGAGAATCTATAGTTGGTGGCGGTGGAGAAGCTTTAAGTAGTGTTGTTATTGGTGATGAAGTTAGCGCTGCTGATGTTGGGTTGGAGATATTAGGACAAGCAGGTCAAGCTAGCGTTGATATAGGTGGTGCTATTGTAACTCCGGGATCTTACAAAGTTAATGGTAAAAAAGCTAGTTTAAAAGAAGTAAACAAAATACTAGAAACAGCAAAACCAGAAGAATTAGCAAAGATTAATATTGAGGTTACAAATGACCAGGCCTTAAATACAGAAGTAAGGAACAAACGAAATGATGCTATATTAGAAACTCAAGTCGATGCTAAAGTAGAAGATGAGGGGGATAGGAAACAAATGGTTGAGCTTGAAAAACAAAGAGTAACAGCTGAAGCTGATACTAAAAAGAAGGGTATACAAACTGTTCCCGGCGCTAAAGAAACATTAGAAAGCATCGAGATGCAAATGAATGAAATAGTAGGTAAATACACTGCTATTGATGCAAGAACTAAAGATGTTAAAGCTAGAAAGAAAGTTGCTGCAGAAGTTAGAGCTGAAGTTGCTGATAAAGTGTTTTCTACTAACTTAGATTTCGCTAAGAAACATAGTGCTCTATATGGTTTAGAAGTTGACGACACTTTAACACAAGATCAAATTAAAGAACAGTATGGTCAAGAAGCTTCTGAATCAGATGGTTTTATCAAGGGAGATAAAATTATAATTAACAAGGCTGTAGCAAAAAATACTGGAGCTGTAAATGTCGGTAATCATGAGCTATTACATGGTATACTTAGAAAAGCTGTAAAAGAAGGTAAGGTAAATAAAAATCTTATAAACGATTTTAAAGAAAAAGTTGGTCAAGATAATTGGAGTAAAATAGAACAAAGAATAAAAGACGCTGGATACACTTCGGAATACATGGAAAATACTCCAGAAGAATATTTAACATTGTTTTCAGACGCTATTGCTAATAATGAAATAAAGTTTGATGAAAACGTATTTACTAAAATAGGTGATTTAATTACACCTGTTCTTAGAGCTTTTGGATTTAAACAAATAAATTTTGAAACAGCTGATGGGGTTTATGATTTCTTAAAAGAATATAATAGAAGTATACATAAAGGAGCTTTAAGTACTGGTATCGTAAAAGCTACTGAAGGTAAGATTGATGTAAAAGAAATGAAGTTATCTAAAACAGCATCTGACAACGTTCAACGTGTATACGAAGAACAAGGTGAAGCTGGTGCTATGGATATTATAGAAGAATTTAAACCTATAACAAGTAGAATAGCTGAGAGACGAAGAGAAGCTCCTGGTTTTGACAAAGAACTTCTAATGAGTGAAATGGAAATTGGAGAAAGAGGTATACTAGATTTAATAAGAGAATACAAACCAGAATCTGGAGTTCCATTAGCAGCTTATATAAATAAGTTTTTACCAGCTAGAGCTATTGAAGCTTCAAGAAGAGTATTAGGTGAAGAATTTACAGAAGATATTTCTGAAAAAGTTGATATCGCAGCTGAAGAAGTTACGCCAGAAGCTAGACCAAAACCAAGGAAGATAATATTATCTGATAGATTAGGTGTTAAAAATAAAGTTGACAAAGTTGTAGTTAGTATATTACCTAGTTTAAATATTGAAAAATTAAACTTTAAGAATCTAAATAACTTAGTACCAGAAATTGTAGGTAAAATGTTTGGTATAGCACCTAAAAAATTTACAACTTTAGCTAACATCACTAAAAAAGAATTACAGTCTGCACAAATGTTTATTAATAAAAACGCGGATGTGTTAATTACTATGTTACCTGAAGGCGCTACCACTGGTGGTACAGCTACTGGGGTTCCAAGAACTTTATTAAGCGCTTTTTACACTAAAACTGATAGGGCTAAAATGGCTAAGACAGGTGCAAAAGCAGGTTTAGCTATTCAAACTAAAAACCCTAATATAACTAAAAAACAATTTTTAGAAGTATTTGGTATTATAGATGGTAAACCAGTTCGTACAGATCGAAACACATCGGCTAGAGTATTAGCGTTAGCTAATCAAACTGGTAAAATGATGACCAACCAAGCTATTAGGCAAGAACTTGTTAATCAAGGTAAACCATTACAAGCTTTAGGACAAATAGCTGATGGTAAAGCTACAGTTATGTTTAGTAAAAGTAATCAAGCTGTAGGAGCTTTAGATAGATCTTTACAAAAAAACCCAGAAGCTAGCACATTACTTTGGGATAATATATCAGCTTTTGCTCAACAAGCAATATTACAAAACGATAAAAAGAGTATTGAAATTGCTTTATATCAAACTTACGGTAGTTTTCCAGATATAGTAAATAAAATACCTGAATTAACAGAAGCCTTACACGCGGCTATACAAAAGATTAGTGAAAAGTTACCCAAAAAAGCAAGTGATATAGTAAAATCTGATAAATTAGTACAAGCATTATTAGAAGAAAATGTAAAAGCAGAAACAACTATACAGAAGTTTACAAAAACATTAACGTCCGTCGCGGCTGCGTTTAGAACTCCCAAACTTGTAAAAAATATTATTGCCGCTGATAAAAAGTTTGTAGTAGAAAAATGGAACAATAAAGACGTAGCTAGATCTATAAGGTATATATTCCAAATGAAAGGACATTCCTTTACATCACCATCAAGAAGTCAAGCTTACAAAGGGAATGTAAAACAATGGACAAAAGAAATTTTTGGGGCTATAAGAGCTGTTGATTTAAACAAAGATGGTAAACCTAGATTAAATTATACTTTATATAAAAAAGGAAATATTAATCCTAATAGTATAACTTATGATGGTAAAAAAATAGATGTTGATCTTTCCTTTGCTGAAAACACAAGCGAAGCAGCTTTAAACGATCTTAAAAATCCTGATTTAAAAAAGAAAAGAAAGCAAAATGAAAAAGATGCTCAAGTATTTTTAAATGATTATGCTAAATTTTATTCTGATTTATTTAAGAAAGGGAAAATAACAAACGTAGAGTTAGCTATGGTACAAGGGGCGTTGTTGTCGCACATGAGTTCTGTAGCGGCTAGAGCTGCTGGGTTAAAATATATTTCCACAAACGTAAATGAAATTTTAGCTAAAGGAGGTAAATTGAGATACGAACACATGCAACCTAGAGTTGGTATTGTTATTAAAATATTTGACGCTCACGTTAATGGAGATGGCGTTAAGAATATTGGTGAATTTTTTAAGAACTATAATATTGCTATTATACCAGAAACAATGGATAATGTTATAAAGGAAAGTGGTTTAGAATCATCTTTGTACAAAGGTCAAACAATGGACATGCCAGCTTGGATACGTTATTTTAATGAGTTGACTAAACTTAATAACAAAGGTAGGTTAGTTTCTTTAATAGACATTAACACCAACAAGGAGCTAGATGCTTCCGAAGCATTTATAAAGGCCGCTGAAATTTTAAAACCACAAGCTGAAGCACATCAAAAGTTTAGTAAATCTATTAATTTCTCTCGTTCAGCTAAAAATCCAACAAAAGGCATCACTGTTTTAGATTTTGACGATACATTAGCTACAACTAAATCTTTAGTTAAATATACAGCTCCAGATGGAACTACAGGAGCTTTAAACGCAGAAGAATACGCTAGTACATATCAAGATTTATTAGCACAAGGGTATAAATTTGATTTTACAGAATTTGATAAGGTTGTAAAAGCTAAACTAGCACCATTATTTAATAAAGCTTTAAAGCTACAAAAGAAATTTGGTCCTGAGAATATGTTTATATTAACAGCAAGACCGCCTGCTGCTCAAAAAGCTATATTTGATTTCTTAAAAGCTAATGGTTTAAATATACCTTTGAAAAATATTACTGGATTAGGTAATTCTACGTCGGAAGCTAAAGCGTTATGGATAGCCGATAAAGTTGGTGAAGGTTATAATGATTTCTATTTTGCAGATGATGCTTTACAAAACGTACAAGCTGTTAAGAACATGTTAGATCAGTTCGATGTTAAGTCCAAAGTTCAACAAGCTAAAGTTAAATTTAGTAAATCAATAAACCAAGAATTCAACGATATATTAGAAGATGTAACTAATATAGAATCTAAGAAAAGATTCTCAGCTATTAAAGCTAGAAAACGTGGGGCTGATAAAGGTAAGTTTAGATTCTTTATTCCACCTTCTCACGAAGACTTTGTAGGGTTATTATATAACTTTATGGGTAAAGGTAAAAAAGGTGACACTCATAGAAATTTCTTTGAACAAGCTTTAGTAAGACCATTAAACAGAGCTTATAGAGAATTAAATACAGCTAAACAATCTATTGCTAATGATTATAAATCGCTAAATAAAGAGTTTAAAAACGTTAAAAAGAAATTAACAAAGAAAACTCCAGATGGAGATTTTACATATCAAGACGCGATAAGAGTATATTTGTTTGATAAATATGGACATAAAGTTCCTGGATTAACAAAAACTGATCAGCAAAATTTAGTTGATTTAGTTATGGCTGATGCTGAGCTACAAGCTTACGCTGAAACTTTAAATATAATATCTAAACAAGAAGCTTATGTAAATCCTACTGAAAGCTGGGAAGCTGGGGATATAAGAACAGATTTAGATGATGCCACTGGAAGAGTTGGTAGAGAACAATTCTTTACAGAGTTTTTTGAAAATGCTGATATAATATTTTCTGAAGAAAATTTAAACAAAATAGAAGCCGCTTACGGAGAAGATATGGTAAGTGCTATTAAAGATATACTTTATAGAACTAAAACTGGTAGGAATAGACCGAGTGGGCAGAATAAGATGGTAAATGGATTCTTGAATTATCTAAATGGATCTGTTGCGTCTACTATGTTCTTTAACATGAGATCTGCTGTATTACAGCAAATGTCTATGGTTAATTTTATTAACTTTGCTGATAATAATATATTTTCTGCTGCTAAAGCTTTTGCTAATCAACCTCAATATTGGAAGGATTGGGCAACTATATTTAACTCTGATTTTATGAA
>Ga0098033_1000331_pt1 | contig 22358 bp, 21 predicted proteins | sample 1_EtaG_FD_75049 | JGI IMG/M metagenome (GOLD analysis project Ga0098033, IMG submission 75049) | Marine viral communities from the Subarctic Pacific Ocean - 1_ETSP_OMZ_AT15124 metaG | ecosystem: Environmental > Aquatic > Marine > Oceanic | place: Pacific Ocean | collected 2015-01-07
CAAAACGTAGAAGCCATTAAAAATATGGATATTGATGTGGCCAAAACAGCATTGGTGCCCAGAAAGAACAGTTGGAGACACCATGGGCAACTTAAAAAGGCGATGCCCCAATATTTTCAAGACGGGGATGTTGTTGGAATATCGCTAGGTCCAACTGCCAGAGTGTTAGTGAGACAATGGTTTGAAGAGTTTCCCAATGTAACCTTTATAGACATGGGGAGTAATTTGGACCCATTTACAAGAAACGTATGGCACAATTGCCACAAAGGGTGGGAGGAAACAGGTTTTAATCTAGCTAAGCCCTGTAAGGAGTGTAACTAGGTGAAGATATATTTAATAACATCAAATAAGTATACGCATGTATGTCCTATCAATATCCATTTTTTGAATAAATATTGGCCTGGTCAAGACATTTCTTTATTGGGGTATGACCAGGCTGCCACATTAAAAAACTTACCAGAAAATGTAACATTAGAAATTTTAGGAAAGCAAAGTGATTTTGGCAATAGCTGGACAGACGCTTTAATACCGTTTTTTCACAAAGTACCAGAAGATTATTTTATTATTTTATTAGATGATTTGATACTTTTAAACAAGATTGATGAAGATAGGATTAAATTACTTGAAAAGCAGTTTTTGCTTGGTAAAGCAGATAAGGCCGTAATTGGCGGGGGGCTATCGTTATCTTTGACCACCAAATTAGAAAATAATTTATTATTATTTAATCAAAATATTGATTATAGAACAACTTTGCATCCTTCTATATGGACTAAAAAATATTTTTTGAAATATTTGAAACCAAATATGACCGCATGGGGGTTTGAAACAGAGAACAATGAAGAAGCAAAAAACGATGGAGCCACAATAATTACGAATAATTATTCATATCCGCAAGAGCCTGATCCATTTTTGATTTTAGGTTTGTATAACAAAGGAAGGCTAACGATAGACGAAGATGGAAATGTCTTCAGAGGAGGCCCACCGTCATCGAGAAAATTTTTTAACAAAGAAGATTTAACGTATATTTGGGAGAGAGTTCATGCGTTATAGTCCGTGGGAAATTGTTAGAATGTTTGAAGAAAGCGTGGCTGATTATTGCGGATCCAAATATGCGGTGGCAATAGATAATTGCACCGACGCTCTTCTGGCGTGTTGTAAATATTTTGATGTTCAAGAGGTTACTATTCCTTGTAAGACATATTTGTCGGTACCTCAATCGATTATGCATGCCGGCGGAACAGTAAAATTACGAGACTATAAATGGTCAGGCATTTATCAGTTAGAGCCATATCCCATTTATGATGCGGCAAAAAGGTTCACGTCGGGTATGTATATACCGGGCACATTTATGTGTCTTTCATTTCATGCCAAAAAACATCTAAAAATTGGTAAAGGGGGCATGATTTTGACGGATGATAAAAACGCCGTTGAGTGGTTTAAGAGGGCTCGGTATGAAGGCCGCGACCACGTTGTAGACGATATAGAGATTAATGGGTGGAACATGTACATGACGCCAGAGCAGGCGGCTCGCGGCCTCACACTGCTTCAAATTTTTCCTGAGCATACGGAGGACTTACTAGAAGAGCCGGAATATAGGGACCTAAGAACAATGCCACTTTTTGAAGACTGCAAGGTGATAAAATAAAAATGGAGTTAAAAGCAAAATATTCTGAACTTGGCTTGGGAATTCAAAGGTATCGTGGCGACATTGATGCGGTTAATCCAAAAAACTCTCTGAATTCTTTTCATCTGGAAATCTGGCCGCGGATCCAGAAATATTTTTTGAAAGACAAAGAGATTTTAGATGTTGGATGTGGCAATGGAAGATTTGCAGCATATTTTAGTTCACATGTAAAGAGAGTAATAGCTATTGATCCCTGGAGAGAGCTAAATGCACACTTTAGAAGACAAAATTTAGTTTTTTATAAGGATAGTTTACAAAGCTTTGAAATTGAAAACAGTTATGACATTGTATATTTGCATGGCGTTTTTTATTTACAACAAAATTGGGGCACTTCTGAAGCATTTAGAAAGATAATTTCTAAAACCAAGCCCAACGGTTATATAATTATTGTCGATGATAAAAGGAGAGACGTTGACTCGAACTCCCCGGCACTTGGCGAATATAATACAAAGCAACTCTGTAGAGAAAATAGTGTACAAATAGTAGACTCTTTTATACAGGATAATAATGAACTAAAAATCATTGTTATAAAAAACACGCGGGAGGCAATCTTCAAGAAGAACCGCGCCGCGTTTTTTAAAAAACACACAGGAGGAGCAAAATGAGATTGGTTAAATTGGGGGCGGGCTTAAATCATATAGTGAACATGGATCTTATTAACCCAACATCGATTATAATTGATGCCGGAGCAAATGTTGGCGCATTCATAGAAAAAATGCGTACTTTAACAGATTCAAAAATTTATGCCATCGAGTGTTCTTCTAGAAATTGTGCAACCATTAAAAATAAAAATTTTGAAAATATCGAAATTATAGAGAAAGCACTAGTAGGGAACAACGACGGCCCGGTCACGTTTACGGAGTATAGCGGAGTTTTAAAGCCGAATTACGCTGCTCCGGCAGGACAGATAAGCCGTCACCGGTATCATCAATGGTCTAATATTTTAGGCAATCATCGCGATAAATTTGCTAACAACTCGTCAGTTAAAACCGAACAGTATGAAGTGGTACCAGTGACACTTTCTGAATTAATTGAACAATACGATCTTAAATCGATTGATTATTTGAAAATGGACATAGAGGGCGCCGAGTATGACGTTTTTGAACATATGACTCGCAAGGAGACTGATATTATTAAACAAATATCTCTAGAGGTTCATGACAAAAATAAAAATAAATCTCTTTTTGCTAAAATACGCGAATTGGGCTTTGTAGTACGTGAACTGGAAGACAACGAAGTTTACGCCTATCGAAAATAAGATAGGAGCAATGGAGGAAAAATGGGAAGAAAAAAGAAATCAGATTGCAAAATAAATTTATCGCTTTGGGAAAACTATAATCAATATTTAGAATATCTTGATGCCGATCGCGGATTAGCTTTCACAAATGCGTTTCCGTTTAATGAAATTTTAGGAACGCCCCTTTCTTATAATGATGCAATGATGCAAGAGCGGCTTTGTAGAATAGAAGACATCTTTCCAAAACCATCACTTAAAATTATTGAAATCGGCGGCGGCTATGGGAATTTTTGCAAGAACTATAAAAATAAATATCCGGAAGCAGAATATACAATTGTTGATAATCCCGTCATGCTAAAGTTCGTTAAAGTTTTTTTAGATGTAAATAATGTGAATGTTAACCTTGTCAGCCCGGAAGACATTCTAACTATTGATGGTGAATTCGATTTATTTGTGGCCTTCAGTGTTCTGTCGGAAGTTACAAAAGATTATAGGGAAGCTTTATTAGAACACTTATTACCTAAATGTAAATCAGTTATTATTGGAGAAATGCAAAAAGATAGTCTTATATTCACGGAATATTTAGAGAAATATTTTAAACACTATAAGACAACAGCGATAGATCAATCCCTTTATCCGAAACACACACTATACACAGCCACCAAAGAAGGGGTCTGAAAAATGAGACGAGAGGTAATCTAACATGGGAATTTTAGTATTAAGTTGTGGTAGAACCGGCACTAACATGCTTCTAGAGATAATGAGAGGGTCAAGCAAGCTGACAGCTACTCAGGTTGCCGAACACAAACAGTTATTTAGAAGCTGCCCAAAATTACCAGACGATTATTTAAGCAAATGCGATACTTGTTATATTGACAATCTGCTACAAGTTAAAAAGGTATTGGATAAAAACGAAAATTTAAAAATTTTGTGGACAATAAGAGATTTGAGGGATTGTGCTTTGTCAAAGATTTATAGGGGACAGCCAGGCAATGATTGTCATGAGTTGGCCGACGATGCCAGCTTTAAGGGCTGTTTACAGGATATAGAGCGGATGAAGCAAATTTATGATTTTATTAAAGCCAAATATCCTGAAAGAATTCTGCTTGTCAAGATGGAAGATATAATATCCAACTTCGAAGACACAATGCTAAATGTTAGCACCTTTAGCGAAGTACCATATGAAAAAGCAATGAAAGATTTTATAAACAGATATCGAGTTACTCACAAGGCAAAAAGATATAAAACTTTAGATAAAAATCAGATAGCACTGTATAAAAGAAGGTATAAGATATATAATAGTTTTTATGAGCATTACGATATTGATCTAGATCTGTTGTTCGAAAAGCTAGAGAAATATTTGAGAGAATTTAAATATGAAATTTGAGGTGATAAGATGAAACTACTATTAACAACGAGAGCAGACCAAACGGTTAGCGGGTGGGCCGAACTGGTTCATCCTGTTTTCAAAAGGTATGCTGATAGAGTTGGAGCTGATTTTGCTATCTTAGACGAATCTTCAAATTGTGAAGAAGCATCGAGTGGCATTGGAGATGGACTTTGGCATTTTAGAATTATGAAGCACTATGATCTTCACGAAGAATATGATAGAATACTTCATTTAGATAGTGATATTTTGCTGACCCCGGAGTGCCCCAATTTATTTGAGTACGTGCCCTATGACTCTATTGGTACCGTGTTCGAAGATATTGGCTCCAGAAGACAACATCGAATTAACTGCATGGTGCAAGGCCAAAGGAAGTTTGGCTATATTGGCTGGGATCGAGGGTATGTTAATACAGGCGTTTTCTTAACCTCTGAATGTCATAGAGACATTTTTCAGAAAACTAATGGCGAATACTATACCGATTGGGGTACTGATGACGTTCACATCGGATACCGAATTAAAAAGCTGGGACATAAAGTAAAAGAGCTGCCATATCAATTTAATCATATGGCGATGTATTCGGAAGCTTGGAATGGCAATCCTGATAGGTTTCAGTCCCATATAATTCATTACGCCGGCCGCGGCATCTTTGAAGAAGGAAAAGCAGCCAACAAGTTGGAACAAGCAAAATTAGATTATAAAAGGCTATATGAATGAAAACGCTGATTGCCGGCCCATGGGTTGGAGAATTCGGATGGGAGCTTTTTGCGTGGCATGGATATATTAGAGCCTTGTCTAGAAAGTATGATAAAACCATTATCATCTCTAGAGAAAATTCAAAAGCGCTATACGACGATTTTGCAACTGAGTTTATAGCTTACAGCCCGACGGGCGGCACCCCGGATGCGTTTTTTATGCACAATGTTGATGTAAAGAAATGTTTCTTCGAGGCACTAACAAAAAATAAAATTCCTTTAAATGAGGAGACCACATTGCTTTTGGCCAGAAGAATAGGGGCGCCCCCTCATACACACTATGACCAGAGCATTGTTTTTGGAAAATATTTAATCAAACCAGAGTATATTTGTTTTGGCGAAGAAGGTCAAAAGCTGTATGATTTTGTTTTTCACATTAGAGACAGGAGCCTGAGAAAAGAAGACAATTGGAATTTAGAAAACTGGTTTAAACTTAAAGAGCTATTGGGAGATAAAAAAATAGCTTGTATAGGCACAAAGAATAATTCAGGCCACGTAGAGGGCACTGAAGACTTGAGAGACCTTGATTTAAAAAAGGTTTTTGATGTTTTAAGGAACGCTAGCTGTACATTTGGCTCTTCCTCGGGACCCATACACTTAGCCAGCTTGTGCGGATGCCCCCACATTGTTTGGGGCGATCGCTCTCTGTCGCAATACAGATATGAAGAAAACTGGAACCCGCTGCGAACCAGGGCTTCGTTTTTATCTGAATTTGGCTGGCATCCCACTGCTGAATATGTATATGAAAAATTTACAGAACAAAACCACAAAGGATAAAAGAATGGACACAAAGCATAAAATTTTAAAACGAGACAATTTGCACATTTATAAAAATCTAAAAGGAAAAACCGACTCTCTAAAACATAGCAGGGTTTTAGTTACAGGCTCTGATGGCTTTTTGGGCAAAACAATTGTTTCTTTTTTACAATTTTTGAACAACACGAAATTCAATAAAGAAGAGCAGATTGAAATTATTGCAATCGATTACAAAGAGCATGATATATGTAACTCTTTAGAGTCCTTTGTACCGGAAGGAAAAATAGATTATATTATTAATTGTGCCGGCATTGCTTCTCCTAAGAAATATTTAAAATCTCCGATAAAAACACTGGACGTATCTTACTTGGGAACTAAAAATATTTTCCAATTGGGGATGCTTAGGAATACAAAATCAATTTTAATGTTTTCTTCTAGTGAGGTATACGGCACTCCGCCTCCTGACAGGATCCCGACCCAAGAAGAATTTATTGGCTCGGTCACAACATTCGGAAATAGAAGTTGTTATGATATTGGCAAGAATGTTTTAGAGGCTCTTTCATATGTATATCACAACAACTATGATGCGCCCGTCAATGTTTTGAGACCGTTTAATTTATACGGACCATTAATGTGTTTAGATGACGGAAGGATGATTCCTAACGTCTGTAAGTCTATGATTGGCGGAAAAGATTTTTCAGTTTACGGCTCTGGAAACCAAACCAGAACCTATTGTTATGTAACAGATGCCATGGTATACCTTTTTCATATTCTTTTTTCAGATAAATTTGGACAAATTTACAACATTGGCTCGGAAGATGAAGAATTGTCGGCATTGGAAATAGCAGAAAAAACTTATTCGCTCATCGAGCCTAAGAATTCCGACTTTATCAAAAGACCGTATCCAAAAGAATATCCAGACAGTGAGCCCCAGCGGCGATGCCCAGATATTTCTAAAGCTAAAGCCGAGTTTGGATATTCGCCACAATATACTTTTGAACGCGGATTTGTTTCTTGCTATGAATACTTTTGCTCTTTAATGACATCATCGCATATGATATCATAGAACATAATTGAGGAACGTATGTATAGAACGTGGTCTACGGAGAATACGATTAATAAAAATATATTGATTACCGGCGGAAATGGCTTGGTAGGAAGTACTATTACTGGACAATTACGACCGACCAGCAAAGAACTGGACCTTAGAAATGCCGGACAGACGTATCGTTATTTTGAAAAGAAAGCCCCTACACACGTAATACATTGTGCCGCTAAGGTTGGTGGCCTCCTAGCCAATATAGAGGCCAATGGAGAATTTTTTTATGACAACGTTCAAATAAACTTGAATGTTCTAGAAGCTTGCCGTCGTTACGGCGTTAAGAAGTTGGTCTCGTTTCTCTCTACGTGTATATATCCAGATAACGTTGAATATCCCCTGACCGAAGAAAAGATTCATTTAGGCCCCCCGCACAGTTCTAATTATGGATACGCATATGCTAAACGGATGTTGGAAGTTCAAAGCAGGGCATACAATGAACAGCATGGAACCAAATTTGTTACCGTAATACCCACAAATATTTACGGCCCTAGGGATAATTTTAATATTGAGAAGGGTCATGTTATTGGTGGCTTGATTAATAAATGCTTAACGGCCAAGAAAAATAATACTGAATTTTTGGTTTGGGGATCGGGAAAACCGTTGAGAGAATTTATTTACTCTGAAGACATTGGAAGGCTAACCGATTGGGCACTAGAAAACTATGAAGAGGCCGATCCTATTATATTTTCTAATAGTCAAGAAGTTTCTATTAAGAAATTGGCTTATCTCATTGCTGAAACTTTAGAATTTGATGGGCCAATAATTTTTGATACTAACAAACCAGACGGACAGTTTAGAAAGCCCACAGATAATTTCAAGTTAACGAGCCTCCTTCCTGATTTTGAGTTTACTCCAATCGAGATGGGTATTAAAAAAACTATTGATTGGTTTATATCTCATCAGAGCGAGGCTAGAAAATGAAACTACACCTAGGATGTGGTGATAAAAGACTGGAAGGTTTTATTAATATAGATTGTAGGGAAACTAGCGCCACCGATATGATTGCCAATGTGGCCATATTGGAAGACTTTGATCTTAACTCAATTGAATTAATTTATGCTTGTCACGTTCTAGAACATTTTGACCGGCATGAGTATAAAAAGGTTCTTAAGCGCTGGCATGAAATTTTAAAGCCCGCGGGCATTCTTAGGCTAGCTATTCCTGATTTTGGCTCTATAGTTAAATGGTATCAAAAAACAGGCGACTTGGAGCCCCTGCGCGGCCTTCTCTACGGTGCACAGAATTATGCAGAAAATTATCATCATTGTTGCTGGGACTTGAAATGTCTAAAGAATGATCTGGAAACTGTTGGCTTTGCCTCCATTGTGCCGTGGGAGTGGAGAAATGTAGAGCACAGCTCGATAGATGATTATAGCCAGTCTTATCTCCCCCACATGGATAAAAACAATGGAACACTGATGAGTCTCAATCTGGAGGCGACTAAATGAAAAATAAAACAGCACTAATAACCGGTATTGGCGGTCAAGATGGAAGTTATTTATCGGAATATTTGTTTTCGCTGGGATATCGCGTATACGGTATTATTCGGCGCCACTCGGTTGCGGAAAATCAAAATTATCGATTACACAATCTTGATTTAGATATTGAGTGCCTTTATGGTGATTTGTTGGACTATCCCTCCCTGGTGAGAGTTATTAGTAAAGTACAGCCAGATGAGATTTATAATCTAGGCGCCATGAGCCATGTTCGAATTAGTTTTGATATGCCATCATATACAATACAAACAAATGCTCTCGGTGTTTTAAATATGTTAGAGGTCTATAGAGTTCTGTGCCCATCTGCTAAATTTTATCAAGCTAGTTCTTCTGAGATGTTCGGAAACTCTGTTGACACTGACGGCATTCAGAGGATAACGACGCCTATGAATCCTGTAAGTCCATATGGATGCTCTAAGGTAATGGGGTATAATCTAGTACGTCATTATCGACACGCTTATGGATTGCATGCTTGTAATGGTGTTTTATTTAATCACGAATCACCGCGGCGAGGCTCCAACTTTGTTACAAACAAGGTTGTTAAAACGGCTGTGGAAATTAAAAAAGGACTGCGTAACAAGCTAGAATTAGGAAATTTAGATTCACGTCGCGACTGGGGGCACGCCAAGGATTATGTAAAGGCCATGCATATGCTTTTAAACTATGATATTCCTGGCGATTGGGTGGTAGCTACCGGGATTACGCATTCGGTTCGCGATCTTTGTAAATATGTATTTAGTAGCCTAGACATGAACTATAAAGATTATGTTGTTCAAAATCCTATATATATGCGCGCAGAAGAACTTAAATATTTAAAAGGAGATAGTTCAAAAACTAGAGATGTGTTGAACTGGATACCAGAATATACATTTGAAACCATGTTAGATGAAATGATCGAATATTGGATGCAATTGATAGATTAATAAGGAGATAAAAATGAAACTTAGCAACCAAGCCCTGGGGGCATTAATGATGGCATTACAAAAATGCCTTTTAGAAGAAATTGATATTGTTTTGCTGCTACAAGACACAAATTGGGAAGTCGACGAACGTGGAATATTGTTTGTCACAAACCCTCCTGTAGTGGCTCTGGAAGGCACAGAAGAAAGCGATATAACAGATTTTGTTAATGAAGCTATGGTCGATGAAGCGTCTACAGAAGAGTGCTGATGCCGCGCTACGCTTATAGCTGTAGTGCCTGTAATATTGAATACTTAACAAGACACGCCTCTAATGATATACTAGAGGTGTGTGAAAAGTGCGGCATTTCTGGTACACTAACCAAACTTCTGACGAAGCCCATCTCTGGTTTTAAAAAGAGGAGTGTTTCGAAGATAGGCGAAGTAACAAAAGATTTTATTGAGGATGCGCGCAAGGAATTAAAAGAACAGCGCAAGGAATTAAAAGAACAGCGATGACATATCTAATATTAGGCTTAATTTTATCTGTGGTGCTAAATGTTTTATTGCTTTGGTATACCAGCAAAGTATTGGCTAAACTACTTTATACGTCGGATAATTTAGGCGATTTATATATTGTTTTTCGTATGTATGAAGATTTTGTCGGCTCTTTGTATCAAATGGAAATGTTTTACGGAGAGCCAATTCTACAAGAGTTGTTTGATAAAACAAGATTAGTGCGAGAAGAAATGGAGAAGTTCGAAGAGATATATAGTCTTACAACTGACACAGAGCGGCTAGAAGAAGATTTAAAAGAGGAATTGATGGATGATGACTGGGCCACCGAAGAAGAAACGCCGTAAGAGGCAGAAAAATTATTATTTTACGCAAGTACATGAAGATGCGATTGTAGAATATGCCAAGATAACTTGTAATAAAAGACGAACTATATTATATGTGGATTTTATTCGGCCGGCTTTTGATGAAATGGTTAATAAGATAATATTCACTTATCGATTTACGACACTCCCCAATATCGATTCTTTACGAGACGAATGTAAGATTTGGCTCACAACTATTTTAGATAAATATGATCCCAACAAAGGATCGAAGGCCTTTTCATATTTTAGTGTAGTAACCAAGAACTGGTTTATTCACAAAGTAAAGCAGAATGCGCGCCGCAACAGAAGAGAGATTTTTATTGAGGATATGATCAACCAGCTCGAAGAGGAGGTGGTATCAAAAGAAAAACAATATCCTGAAGCCCGCGAGGAACAAGAATTTTGGAGCCGTTTTTTTATTGAGCTAGCTAGCTGGGATGGAGATATGCTTAAAGAAAATGAAAAGAAAGTTCTTGAGGCGGTTAAAATTCTTTTTGAGTCTTCAGGTGATATCGATATTTTTAATAAAAAAGCTATTTACTTATACTTACGGGAGATTACTGGACTTAATACAAAACAAGTTGTCAACAACCTCAATAAATTGCGTAAGAAGTATAGGGTGTTTAAAAACAAATGGGAAAGCGGCGAAATTTAGAAGAATACATCGATGAGGCCACGCGTAACATTAAGGAAGATCGTGCATTAGCCAAGTCACTTCTTCTGGATGCGATGACAGATATGAAAGCTAGCGACGTCGCAAGGCGCGAACTAGGCTCGATCGCGGCTAAGTATGTTGAAAACCTACAGCGCTCTAATGAGCAAATGGTCAAACTGTCTGCTCTGTTGCAAAAACAGCAGGGAACAATTACCGGCCTCTCAGAAGAAGACAAAGAAGATCTTTATGAAATGCTCGGCAACGAGGACAAATAATGGGTTCTGAAAGATTTATAGAGTTTGTAAGCAGATACCCAAAAAAATCATATGGTGCTCCTTCTGACGCTCCCAAAGTAGACACACGGCAGAATACTGGTTTGGATATGGTTGCACATGCCACACGAGCTTATTATACAACAGGCCATCTTATGTCTGACTTCGATGATGCGATTGTTTGCGCTATTCTGCGTCATGAAGAGCCCGAAGGATCGTCGCTTAATCCCGAATTAAATATCATAGCCAGCAGCAACGAAGTGTATGATCTTAAGTGCTTTGTTTTGACGCGTCCGCTGACTAGCCACATAGGGTACAAAAACATAGCTTCATTGGACCCTGTATATGTCAGTTTGCTTCCAGCATTTAAAGCCACATTGGAATGCTCTGAAGTTCGACCGAAGCTGGGAGACGTAGTTGTAGTAAAATATGATAGTCTTACGTATACCAGCGGCGTTTATATAAAGCCAACAGGGATAAACGTTGCTGATATGTTTTCGGACAGTCTGGCCGAAAAGAGTTTGCCTGACCAGTTTCGCGATAGCCCGCGATATGAACCTCCCGGGGATGTATAGTACGTGGTTGCCAAGAAGAAGCCGTTTGATAAAACGAAAGCGTACGCTCTAGCGCCACGCCCGGATAGGAATGTTGACCTAGGGCTCGCCGATCCTGCAAAGTTAAGAGCACTTCTTGAAGCGCCGATTGATTTTCAGTTTAATCAATCCGGTGTTGGCGGCCGCAGTTCTATAGAGCCAGTACCAAATTTTGCTCGGCTAGAAAGTGAAAAAGTAATTTGCAATAATAGAAATGCGTGGATAGTTTTGGGCACTGATCGAACCGGGCCGGCTTTGTCGGGATATGGCGGGAAGGGAGAAACTCAAGTTGCTGCCATCGATATTGTTTGCGGTCGCATGGGCCCCTATGTTCGCGAACGAGATGACGAAGGTAAACCAATAGAAGTCAACCCAGACTTTACACTTGATACTGCTAGAATATATATTAGCCAAAAAGCCGATATTGATGAATATTTTGATTTGCCATATGGGAAGGTAGGAAACCCCATCGCATCGTCGGCAATAGCTTTAAAGGCAGATGAGATACGAATGATATCTCGCGGCGGCATTAAAATCATTACGGGACAAGACGCAAGAGACGCCAGAGGTGAGCGCGTCAACACCAAAGACGGGATAAAAGGGATAGATTTGATCGCGGGCCCGGATCCGCAAGGCGCCTCGTACCAGTCGCCTCAACAGCCGCTTGCTAAAGGAAATAATCTTGTTGCGTGCCTTGGCACCGTGGACACAAATCTACCCCTGATCATGCAGAGTCCTCCCGGTTTAGCGGCTCAAATAAATGCCTTAAGGGGGATACTACATTCATTTATATTATATCAAAAAGAATTCAACCAGGCGGTTCAGATGCATAACCATATATCTGGCTGGCAGATTACTCCCGCGAAGCCAACATTTAGTCTAGAATCTATTCCACTTGTTGTGGCAGGAGCAAAAATGAATACTCAATTAACAGCGCAAACAGAAATGTCTATTGCGAGCCACGCATTCAATATGGGCCAATGGGAGGCCAATTACTTAAAGCCGGGATTTGAGAAATATATTTGTAGTGATTTCAATACCACAAATTAAAAAAAGATGTTATGAGCAAACAAATAAGAGAAAATCTTTTAGCTGAGCGCCGCTGGTATCAACGTCAGGTAAACAAACCTTGGGAAGAAGACGGATTTATTAAAATATCGGTCAAGGGCGCCCTATCTATGACCCCAGGTACGGTCGATTATAATAATGACGAGCCGACGGCTGTGGCTAAAATATATGATTTTTATGGCAAAGTAACCCCCGCGACAGTCAGTAATATCATAGGCGAAGATAGTCATTTTTATCAGCGGCCCATGATGCGGCCGTTATTGTTATATTCTATACCCAAAGCAGATGTTGAAAGCGCTATTAAAAAAAGTGCCGGAAGAGATCCGTCAATATTGACAGCCGATCTAGCAGCTTTGGCTTATTCGCGAAGCTATTCGCTAACCAAATTTGATCGACAAATAACAGAAATATCTGATATGTTCACAGTATTTCAAAAGCAAAGTAAATTTTTTGCTGGTAGTACAAAGCCGGCAATTAATTTTATACAAGACTATAATAAGCTCGTGCTGGCTCATGAGAAAATAAAATCATTTATTCGGTTTAATGGATTACAATATAGAACCGATGAGGCCGACAAAGTACGGATTGAGTTTGCTGCTAATTATCGCATTATTAATATAATATTAGTTCAAGGAGCAATAGACAAATATTTGTTTAAGGGCTCTGCATATTATCTACAAGATACGCCCGGGCTTCAAAACTTGCGTGTTAACCAATTATTATCACAGCTTAATGAAATACATCGTTTAACGAAAGAACCAGAGTTGCCCACCTGGACAGAATTTATTAATAATTTTCTACCAGGTGTTGAAATAAACTTTTTTGGGCGCCCCCATACTCCGCCTCCTGGTGCACCTCCTCATGAAGGTGGTTATTCGGCCACCATGCTTGGCGTCGGCAAGCCTTATATGGACGAGGCAGCAAAGTTAGAAGACAGAAAAAAGCTTAAAGATCCATGGGTTCAAGCACAGCTTCTCCGTGAAGCGATGAAGAAGGATCCCAAAAGAAAAAAGATGGAAAAAAAGATGCAGGAAACAGCCGAAAAAATGAAGGCTGCTTCAGAAAAGGTTGAATTAGTTCGCGAATTTATAAGTAAATGGGGCATTGACAACCTTATCTATGCTGCTCTAGAATGTTTAGCTATAAGGTCAGGGATGGCTGTTAATTCTATTCCACCCATTCCGGGTCTTAATCCATATGATATAATGCCAAAACCAATTATTATAAAAATTCCCAAGATGAGCTTTCAAATGCCTACAGTTGATTATCTTCAAGCCCTGGCTGATCAACTTAAAGAAGGGGTGATCGGCGCCGCTTATGATGCATTAATGGCTGTATCCCAAACCTTGGCAGAAATAATTCTAGCTTTATGTCAAGAGAAGGACGAAGAGGAAATTACCGAATCTACTCCTATTAATGATTTAATTAAATTATATCCACAGCCCGATGAAATTGAAAAGCCAGGCCATGAGCAGTCTTGTTTAGAAGCGTGTTATGAACAGACGGGGATTGATGATTTAGAAATAGGGAATTTATTTTTATCTGAAGTGGCCCGACGCCTAACACCTCGCGAAACTTGTGATTTGATTAACTCTGCCATGTCACAGATGGTAATAGAAATTGTTAAAAACACATTGGTTTCAGACACTCAATTCCAGCCAATTCGTGCAGTATTAACCAATGATGATGAAATAATAGAATTTTTTGCGAACATTGGTCGTTGCGTTTCTTCTGAGTATTGTGAATCAGTTTATGCTGAGTCACCGATAGATATAAGCGATTTAGACCCTTGTACAATTGAAGATTTATTGGTAGATCAATTGCCTCCAAACATTTTTGACGCATTAATAGACGCCCTTAATGCAGATGATTTGATGGCCGGCGCAATGCCCGATTTGGGCTGCGGCGCAGGAATAATGCCGGCAATTGCAGATATCCCTGTTCTAAACTATTCCATTACCAATACATTCATTAACATGTTTGAGCCCCCCTCGTCGGCATTTATAAATGATATTTCGCTCCTGAAAGACATTTTGCTTACCCCTACTGCCAGATGCCTTGATGGAATGGATCCCGGCAGTGCAGCACTGTTGCAAGAATTAGAAGATGCTGGTCTTATGCCGAATCCGGGCCCGAAACGAGACGACGACGGTAAGAAGGAAAAGCGTATTACGGAGAAGCAATTAAGGCCTTTGATAAATTTGTTTCCGGAAGACCTGAGAAGAAACGGACAGATCGCGAATATAATAAATCTAATGGAGGGAGCAGTGGCCGATCCCGTCGCTGCAGCATGCACTAATATTGGCTTCACATATGAAGTCGCGCCACAATACAAAGAGAATTTATCCGAGTTGGATAAATTTATGGGCACAATGTGGAGCCGGCCGGCCGCTTCAGCTGACTCAGTCGCGGATTATGGCAATATGTATTTCTGGCTTATATTACCGGAACCCCGAGCCGGCATCGGTACTTCACCGACGACCATAGGTTATGACGCTATATATTTTTCTCCTGGTCACGGCGCCAGGCCCGAGGCCACTCATCTGAATCAATTCACTTACAACTTTGACTCTATCTACACGCGCATAGAGGTCTTTACTGATCAGCAACCCGCGGCCACTACATTTAATTGCGCCGACGGCGGCGCCGATTTTGATGAAGATTACCCTTGTGCCGTTAGGGGACGCTTACAACTTGAGTTCGGCAAAATGGTTTTTGGGAATGTTCTCGCCGCCGTGGGAGATCCCGCGGCTTACCAAATGCCGGGCGGCGATAACACTTATGGTTCCAGGAAGTCTGCCGCTCGACGGTATATGGCGAAGAATCTGTATTTTCCTGCTTATAAGTCTTTATTTAATTCAACAGCGGCCAACATAGCAAACTCAAAACTTTTTGAAGTACATGAACTCCAAAAATTGTCATTAATACCGGCGCCCTGTTCCGACGGAAGCAGAGTTGGAAATGACCTTTTTGATATTTATACCATAATTCAAGAAGCCCTAGACGAATTTAAAGAAAATTCATGCTCAGATAAGACTTGCGCCATAGGGCCGGTTGAGGATGCACTGATATACGCTGCTTTAAATGCATATATGCAAATTCTTTTATTAGAGCAGCTTCTCAAAAATATCTTTTTATTAGATGCGTATGGCCTGGGAAGCTATTTGGCCCCTGCCAGTGATGATCTCGAAGCGCAGCGTAAGAAAGACTTTATTGTCGATAACATAATGCAAGAAATTTATGTTAGCATTGGCGCCAGAACTATAGCCAGTGAGGATCCGCTAACCGGGTCAACTCTCGGCGATATTCGAGCCGCAAGTCTGCAGACGCGTAAAAATATGTTAAGAGCGTTGTACAGCGCATCAATAATATTTGTTGATAAATTAAGAATTCGCACCGTAGATCCGGCCACTGGTCTGGTCCCTGAATATATATCCTCGCTCGCTGATCCGGTTTTGCTCGCAGCCGGCCGATACCAGCCCATCGTTGGTACACTATTACCACATCCAGATAATCCGGCCGACCAGATAGCAATTCCCGACAACGTCTTAGATTGGGTAGACTCATCAACGGAATGGGCCAAGCAGGCATATGGAGAATATGCATTCGAATATATGGTTAAAAGAAGATTATCGCGACTAATTCCAAAAATTAACGAGCTTTTTAACAAGCCGACCACTGAGGGCCCAGACACCAGCTTCCTTTTATATGGCCTTCCGGAAACCGATCTACTTCATTTGCCAAAGGTGACTGTCGGAGAAGCACCGCCTACTCCAGCGGGCTCTACACCCGCCGAGGCGCCTATAGAAAAGTGGCTGCGTTCGTCGGAATGGGATACTACCCTCTTCGGCGGTGCGACGCCCACCGTATCAAGAATCCCCACAATGGGACTTCAGCGCCCAAACACTGCCGAAGAGGGAGAACCAATACCAGAGCCAACTCCAATAAATTATAATTATGGTTTAAATCTTAAAGACTATGGTATTATGAGGGATACAATCTCTCCTGATGAGGCTCTGTACGCGCGCGAGAATGGTGTTCTTGCCCGCGAAAATTATATTGAGTTTAAAGTGAATCACGATAACTTGCAAGCGCTCCTTCATGCTCCGTCCTGGACTCCTGAGATAGCCGCCGAGTACTTCGGTTATGAGCCGCCAGCGCCGGTCGACATCGATTTCGACCCGGACACAGAAGGGGTCCAGGAATACGAGCCGTGTGGCCCCGATGGCCCAAATCCGTGGAGAGAGGCTCGCGAAGGGTTGATGCAAAGAGCCGACGTCAATCTTGAGGGTGTGCCCCCGATAGAAAGAAACGCCATTCAACAGCGCGCCAAACGTCTCAAGGGCTGGTTGTTCGATGGAGGTCTTCTTCCTACCCCGGAACTTGCAGACGTCTCCCTTGCCGGCGAGGCGGGGAACGAAGGCGGCGAGTATGTATATCCACGTGGTTGGAGCAAGATAAAAGTTGGTATTGATCAATTTAATACTTTTGTAAACTCAATTAGACGTGAGGACACGCAGCCAGATCCAAGCTTGGACAATATAAGAGTCACTTATATTATAGAGACAATATGTCCTCTCAATTTTAGTGCCCATGACTGGACGACCAGCATGGACAAATTAGGAATGATGCCCTTTGATACGGGCATGGGTTTAAATAACGAAAACGATACCAACTCCGGCGGCCGCGTGGGCCCGCTATATTATCATGCTATACAAGGTCCTTTGAATAAAAATAATTATGGCGCAATTAGGTTTTGGTTAAATGAAGTAGTTAATACTGCCGCTACCGTAGCTTCCCGGGATCCGGAAAACTCCGGGCAATATCCCATGCCGGCCATGAGGCCCGAGCTCGGCGACATCCCCGCAAACGCCGCCGATCGAGAAGATATCTGGTCGGGCCCGTACGGTGCGAAGTCAGTGTCACCCACTATTGCAATAGTGGGTTTTGAGAGGATGAATGAATTTCATGAGGCCTCATCATATAGAAAGGCCCACACTCGCAAGTTGTCGCTACCAATAATAGATAGATGGAGCGCTCCATTTACAGATGTTCCCCACGGCGGCGGGTGGGATACCGCGCGCGCCAGTCAGGGTGGTGTTGAGGCGCGCCTTGAATTTCACGGTGTCGTCACGAGGACGGCTGCGTCGACGACACCGTACGAGGCTCTTTTCGGTCAGAATCCATATCACGGCCTTTACAATCCAGCGGATCCGGAAGCGGGCTTCTATGCCAAATGGCGGTTTTCCAGCATGGCCGGCGCCGCAGGCATTGGCTGGTACCGGGAGAAGAAAGTATATTCCGGCGGCGGCGTTCGGCAGGTCTACTTAAGAAAACAACTCCACGATCGGCACCTCGAGGTTGATGATCGACCCGGCACTTCCCCTTACCCCGATCTACATGGCAGGATATCAATTACTCATCATGGCAATGCGCGCGGCCAGCCAGTACAGATGGATGCGGGCAATAGTTGGGACCACGATAACCCGGGCCGCTACGACCAGGGCGGCGCCTACGACTACTATTACGGCCTCGATTTAGCAGCGGAATTTGCCGGCACCGACGAGGAAGCCGAGTACGACTCGGAACGTAGAAACAACCCCAAATACCGCCAGTACCGGAATGGACTTGTACAATTTCGTCTTCGTAAGAGTGATTTGTATGAAAGCGATTATAACCAGGCCATATGGACTGGATTTGATATCAATACCTTGCGAGGATATACAAAGAACTGGTGGGGAAATCAGAAGAATGTAAATATCAAGCCTGAAGGCACCGCGAACATCGGATTCTGGGAACATATTCGTGAACACCGACGTGGCCCAGACTGGAAGAATGACAATGACGAGGTTGTGAAATGGCGCATGGGAGACCAGGCCTCTGTGAGGCACCTAAAGTGCACCGAACCAGACGGCGCCAACCTGGGGGGTATTGTGATCACCGGTGATGCTAGCGCTGACGGTTTTGGTGATTGGGCAGCGCCTTTGGACCATAACAATCTACCGGCCGATGACCCCGGTGGATCATTTTTCACATATCCCAATAATCCTGAAAATGATGCCCTCTGGGCCGATATGTATGTCGGCCCGGAGCCGTTAACGGATCCCCTCGGCGGCACAGGCGACGCTATAGTGGAGCGCAGGCAGAACTTTCGTAGCAAATTTTTGCCAGACCTCATCCTCAAGGAGAAGCTGATCAGCGCCTACGACGGCCACCTACAGCCTGCTGCAGCCGAAAATGGTCCCGGTACGGGTACACCGATTGCTGCCTCGATTCCGGCGCCGCTACCAATGGAACCATGGCCTCCCACAGGTCCCCCACCGAACCACCAGGCCTTCGGGGGCTTTGCAGGCTTGGCTACTGGCCACTTTAGGGTGGTGGCGATAACGCTAGGTGGTGCCGAAGATCCCAACAACCCCGGAAGCGCCGTCAAACAAGTTGATGGGGATGGCAATATTATTGATATGGAGGAGTGGAATATTCCCGGGATCGAAAATATAGTAAGAGAGAATACTTGGGATCAATTCAACGGCCTATTTAATGCTCCGGAAACCAATCCCCCACCTGGTGGCTTCGGCGGCCTTGCAGGATCTAATCTCTGCACAGGGTCGGCTGTCTGTGCCGAAGAATGCCCCCCCGACTCTTTCATTCCGGTCATGCTCGAACGGTCCCCAGAAGACATGATGCGAGCGGCCATGGACATGATGAACTCGTTATTGGGTCCGGATTTTTCATCAGATCGTGCTAATTGGCCCATATCTACGGGATTTATAACTGGCGATAGACGCTTTGATAATGAGATAAGCAAAGTTATTAGACAAATTGAGGTTGGTACGCGAATAGTATATCTATCGCCAATACTTGATACCTCCTACGCTAACCAATTAGGCGCGCTCGTGAGCTCACCCCGCGCGGTCAGCCTCAAAGGCGCCCAGACCGAGCTAGACTACTACTACGCGAAGGGCCTCCAAAGACGACAATATTATAAAGAAAAATCTGATTGGATTATAGATGCCGGTAGTGAAGACACTTATGGTAATTCCGGAAAAATTTTGCATGCTAATACCGGCATTACCGGCAGCGTCCATCTGGCCACTACCTTGGGCGGACTTGAATATTCTTCTTATACGCTAGATTCACTAAATCTTGGCGGAGGAAGAGAAAGCAAATATATTGATACACGTGTATTTGATGTTATACGACCGTGGCTAAAAGAAGGCGAGCCTGGACCCGGGAACATGATTGCGAAAGAGATAGCTAGCGATCCTCAATATCAATTATTATTTAAACAAGTTTACGATACAGATGCACTACTTCAATTCATGTTTCTCTCCGGCCTGCGTTCAGCTGACATGCTATCTAACAAATTTACAATCATGTTTAACGACACAAAACAACATCTTCGAATAATATTGCGCGCCGCTCTTGCGGGCGATGATTATACCCACAGAGATCCAGAGAGCACCTCTTCTTCGAATATTGCTGCTGCCGCCGCATTGGATTTGATGGGAGCCGGCTTATTACCATTTGTAGATATGGGCTCGTCTTTTATACAGAAGATGCTTATAGAGACAGGCAAGCGTTTAGTTAAGGGCTTGGCAGAAATGTTAGACCCGCATGTGATAATCGGAAAAATAATTAGAGATGTTAGCGGGCAAGTAATCGACCAAGCTGAGCAGATTTATGGTCTTGCTGGCCAGATCGCCGGCACCGCTGCCGGACTGGCCGAGGACCAACGGTACCAGGATACCTCCGGTGAAGTATTCGAGAAGACGATCAGAGAGCATATGAGAGATGGGATTAAAGAAGAGTGGGGCGATATTTGGAAGCCGATGCGGCCAAAGATTTCGGACGCTTCGGGTCTGGATTTAATAGGCACTTTCCCATATTTTCTTTGCATCCCTCCAACGCCATTGGGAATAGCTTATATTCTTTTAAATCTTCATTTTGATGAAAACGAAGCTGCCAATTCTGAAATGCGAAGGTTGTTGAGCGATCCTCTAGCGTGTGCCGGCGGCACACCTCGGCCACAACTGCGCACGCCCAAGATAGGAGGAGATATTGAAGAAGGTGCCAAGTACACTTGTAAGGAAGGAGAAGACCCGGATGGGATTCAGGTTGTTGAAGAGGATGTCTCATCTGTCCCAGGCGACGACCCGTGCCCAACGTGATAACGAATGATGAAGTACACCTTCTGCTTATAATTGTATTAAAATAACTTTTTCACAACTAATTAAAAAGGTTAAAAAATATGAAAGGTTTATCGCCAAAGTTTCCTCTTCGATATGACAATCAGTTCGGGTTTTATAGTTTAAACGTAACTTATAAAGATATGGTTCGTCAAAATATAAAGAATTTATTGTTAACAAATCAAGGCGAACGCGTTATGGATATTAATTTCGGTGTCGGAATACGATCTTATTTTTTCGAGCCCATGACTTCTGCTGTTTATGGCCGCATCGCTGAGAGCGTACACGCTCAAGTCGCAAAATATATGCCTTTTGTTACAGTAAACGGAGTCGATTTTCACAGCGGAGAAGAGTTAAGTGGCACCGGCAATGTACTGGGAGTTTCAATTAGATATACAATCGACCCTATACAAGAGACCGACAGAATTACCATACGCGAAAGCGCTACGGGAATATAAATTGAGGATATAAAATGGCTTCTAACTCTAAAAAAAAATTAAAGGCAGTAAATTATACTAGTCGTGATTTTAGCGCGATTAAAGCCGATTTAATAAGCTACGCCAAGCGATATTATCCAGAAAGCTATAAAGATTTCAATGAAGCAGGCTTTGGTGCTTTGGTATTGGATTCAGTTGCTTACGTAGGCGACATATTATCGTTTTATTTAGATTATCAAGTGAACGAGTCCTTTCTAGATAGCGCTTTAGAATATGATAACGTTCTTCGTTTGGCGCGCCAGCTGGGATGGAAATTTACTGATAGTTCCACTTCTGTCGGCACGGCGCAGTTTTATGTCACAGTTCCATCGGATGCATCTGGCGCGCCCGATACGACGTATTATCCTACTCTTCGAGTCGGCAGCCAGTTCGTTTCTGTAGACGGCAAAATGTTTACTTTAACTGAAGATGTTTATTTTGGTGCTACCGGCAATGAGGTTATAATTACGACTGTTAATGCAACAACAAATTCGCCAATTGAGTTTGCCGTAAAGGCTTCGGGAAAAGTTATATCAGGGCGCACTGAGCGCGAAACTAAAACCATTGGTGCTTATCAAAATTTTTTAAAGATACCTTTGGCAAGCCCCTCTATAACGGAAGTAATTTCTGTAATAGATAGTGAAGGCCATAGATATTATGAAGTAGACCATTTAGCCCAAGAAATAATTTATAAAGCCGTAAGGAATAATAATGCAGATAGAAACAGCGTTCCATCTATTTTAAAAGCGGTCCCGGTAGCAAGAAGATTTACTCTAGAAAGGACCCGCGGGGGCGCTTTCTTACAGTTTGGCTATGGGAGTGATACGGAACTAACAAACGAATCGGTTATAGATCCTAATAAGATTACATTACAATTGCATGGTCGCGATTATACAACCGAAAAAGAA
>Ga0098033_1000333_pt1 | contig 22323 bp, 9 predicted proteins | sample 1_EtaG_FD_75049 | JGI IMG/M metagenome (GOLD analysis project Ga0098033, IMG submission 75049) | Marine viral communities from the Subarctic Pacific Ocean - 1_ETSP_OMZ_AT15124 metaG | ecosystem: Environmental > Aquatic > Marine > Oceanic | place: Pacific Ocean | collected 2015-01-07
ATGAGTAAACAATATCCATCAAGATATGATTATGGGTCGAAGACTATAAGGCATAAGAATAAAAACATAAGAACTTCTATAAATACTTCATTTATGGATAATTTTGGAGATAGAGTCCAGGAAGGTAATTACAATGTTGGTGAGGTAAAATCATTTATTGAGCATAGGCCAGATACTATATCTAATATATTTTATAGCACTACCTCTTTTTGGTGGTATGTTATGATGTATAATAATATAAATGATCCTTTCGAGAGACTTAACCCATCAGATAATATTCTAATACCTACCATAAATGACATTTTCTAACAGAGCAGTTCAGGCAGCTAGTGTATTGATTTCTAGCAATTTAGACTCCATAGAAACTTTTCTTTCAGGTGGTGAGGTGGATGAGGATGTTGTATTCGTAGGAACAGAAAATTCTAATTTAATAAATTTAGAGCATTCTGTAGATAGTAAATCTTTCCTATTTAAATTACAATTTGTTGATTCTGGTGGGGATGCTATACAAAAATTATTTCCTTTAAGTCTTCCTACAATACTAAGGAAAAGAGAGGAGGATACTCCTGAAGGTTTGTTTTACATAACATACGGAATGGGGGCAGATAGAACGCATTGGTGTGGTCCTATTACTTTATTCATAACGGGGGCCACTTATGATGTTAAGCCTACTGGGCTTGATATTACCACATTAGAGTTTTCACCTTCCCAATTTTTAGCTTCTAGAAAGGATTATAAAAGAAAAAAAAAGAAGTTATTCGGGGACTCCAAAAGTCCATTACCGCAGGAGATTGATGATGCATCAGAAAGTATTACTATGGCAAAATTTGTTGAAGTTAATATAGGAACTCACGACGGTAAACATTTTACTGACAAAATACTTACTCCTGAAAATTTAGTTGGTGCAATATCCGAATTAGTAAGAGGTACATCACAGGCGTTCACTAATTTACAAACTATAGTTTCATTACCTAAAAAGGAAATGACGGAGTACCTTGATTCTTGGATACCTGATCGTATTAAGAAATCTGATGATGATAAGTTTATGTATCTTACTAATTCACCCATTCTGGGGGATGGAATATCACCAGACGGAGCAACAACTTATATGTATCAATCAGATGATGGTACAGTTCTTGTAGATTACAAAGAGGGTTTTAGTACTATGAATATTAGAGAGCATCTAAAAGAATTAGGAATAGAATATCTATACAAAAAGCAAGAAAAAAGAAAATCTAAGATTAATCAAGAGAAACGAAAACAAGAAAAGCTAGATGAGGATTATAGTCTCTTACCCATATCCGCTCGTCCTTCCAGTAACGAATCCCTCTCGGAACGGGGTGGTCCCGTTTTGGGACCAGGAGGAGATCTTCCAGACGACTGGGGAGCCCCTGTAGAAGAATATATTGCCCCCCCAGATAGATTATTAAATGATCTTTATATTGAAGATATTTTTATAACTTTTGATGAGCTTTATAAAACAGGAAAAAGAAACTTTGTATTAGGGGGAATAGGTAGATTATTTTCTGCTATCAGACGGAGGGGTGGGGCACAAATAGAATTAATTAGAGATATTGAGACTAATACTGATATATTAAGAGTATGGAAAGAGGAGGGGCTTATAAAATTTGTAGCCCCAACTATGCTTATCGGAGATAAAGTTACTATAAACGAAGATTTTTATGGAGATATACCAAAAAGCGACAATGCGGGTAGGGCTTCTGGGTCTGCCAAAAAACTATCCCCTTCAGCAAAAAAGAAAGTACAGGCTATAGTAAATAAGAATAGCACGGTAGAAGATGATTATGCTTTAGAGGAGGAGGGTAAGGAGCTTGAAATAAGCCATATTTTTGAATCAGGAAAAGACATATTATCCTTTAAAGGGCAAGCTAATATTCCAGCCCTAGCGTTTTTGGCACCCGATATTCAGTTTTTAAATAATACAAAATTAACTCGACAAGAAATTGTAGACTATTTAGAAAACAAACTTTCTGATATTTTAGAGAGAGATCCTTTTGAGTCTAATACGGCTGATAGATTAGAGTATCATAATATGGCTAAATTAGCAGAGACAATATATGATGATTATTTTACAAAAGAGGATAGCCTTTCAGAACTTAATATTAGGGCGGCTTCTGATTTAGGTGGATTATTAAGCTTTGCTCATATGTATACTCAATTACTGATTAAGGGTGGCATATTTGCTAAAATACAATCTACTCCTAAATTTGAATACTCTACTGGGTATGATCTAACTAGAACTGTTGGGGTTAAACTAAGAAAAAACCCTTCCTTGTATGATAAATTATCAATATCTAATTACAATAGCTATTGGTCTGGTTATTATAGGATACTAGGATTTTCTCATAAGATATCCAATGATTTTGCTCAGAGTACCTTTGAGATACAAAGAATTTATTTTGGGGACGATGTAACTAAATCCTCTCTAGAGGACGATGTAACTTTTGATGCTAAACCAAAAGATGTAACTTCCCCTCCAGCCAGAATGAAAGATCTTCCTACGATGCCAAAAGTTCAAGAGGCTTGGTATGGTAAAGGATGGAATGATTAAATGACTCAAACCAAATTTGCAACAGTAACAAAAACAGTTGATCTCTCTAAAAAAGGTATTTTCCAAGCTCAGTTGGATTATAACAAAGAGAGTATTCAAGTTATTTATGTTACTCCCTTTGCGTCCCACCCTATAAATTCTAATTACTATAGGTATACTGGATTTACAGCCATACCAACTCTTGGAACTAGAATACTAGTTAATAAGTTTGAGGAAGGAAATTACTGGTACTATGCAGGTTCCCCGACATATAAGGAAGGGGAGAGTTTTTTAAATGTCCCTGGGGGAACTGCTGGTGGTAGTGTCATAGCAAATCTTTTTGAGAGGGTTTTATTAAGTAGTAGGTTAGACAAACTTATTAGCTCCCCAGAGAACTTTGGTGTGTATTCACATAATATGTTTCCAGAGAAGTATGGCTTACAAAGTCCAGAGGGTGGGCAAGTAGTCATAAGTGATTCCCATAATAGAAAAGAACGAGACTTATTTACTGCATTAATCAGCAAGACCCAAAAGAAGATAGGTGGGTACGATTCTGAAGGAACCATGCTAATGAAGAATGAGCATGGAGACGGTATCCAAATAACCTCAGAGTATTACAAGGGAGTTCATGGGGTTAGAAGTACCAGAATGGAATGCGATGGTAATCTAGTTAACAAAAGCCATAATGGGGAGATGTTACATAAAGTATGCTCTGGGGGAAGGAGACTCCAAATAGTTAATGAGGCTGAAAAAGATTATAATAAAGGTAATGTGTCCACAGATAATGATGTTGGATCAGTTAATATCCTTAGTAAGCATAATGATGTTACCATAAAAGTTACTGAGAAAAGGGTAGATGAGGGAAGGAGGATATTTATAGACGCTAGTGAATCTACTGGCCTAATATCCATAAAAGCTGGTGGTAATGGAGTAGAAATTTTCAGTGCGGGACCCATAGATATTAATACCACTGGAGATTTCAACGTAAATGCTGGTGGGAACATAAATATGAAGGGTAATAATATTCATTTAAACCCCAATTTCGATTTCGGTAAGACACAACCTACCAAAGATAATCAAGAGGAAGCAAAGGATTCTATATAATGGGAATAAATTATAATCCAAACATGTTGAACGATCCCCTAGGGGGAATCGCTATGGAGTATGGAGTCCCTAGTTGTATGGTAGATCTAGCTAAAAATGTTCTATCTCTACTTCCTGGGGATGTTTTAGGTGGTGTATCAAGAGGGATAGCGGAGGGCGAGAATGCTGCTAGAAATGCTATGGCTTCTATATTTGAGGATATTCATGATGCTATAGGCATATTAGAGTACGACTCACAGACGGGCAAGCTTAGTTTATTTGGCGACTCATCTAGACATGGTGCAGACAGTACATTGGGGGATTCTTTAGGGGAGCTTGGAGAACTTATTGGGTTTGTAGCGGGTGCTGCTGGTGCCATTTATCAGGCTGGTCAGGATATAATGGATCAGATAGAAGCTATAGAAAACTGTTTGCAGGATTTTCATGACTGGATGGATCGTAGTGAAAATAAAGGAAAATTTCAAGATGCCAATACCGCTCAACAGCAAATTGCTGGTAGTATAGGCCAGTTTAACATTTATAAATCTCAAGCATCCGCAGCTAAAGACTTCCTAGATAGAGCAGCAATTACACAGGGAGCAATCGCTGAAATTTTTGCGGAAAGAGTACAGAATCCTGACCTCATTCCTGTATTTACAGAAGGAGATCCTCCTGTTGCACCTGAACAGCCTATATTCAGGTTAGATTTCGGTCCACCTAAGGCCAAGAGGGGACAATACCTTTTATCTGTTGATGGTCTTTACTATGATTCACAGGAAAGAGACTACGCTGGGGGATCTGAAGTACCAACAACAGATGATTTAGAGTTTGTACCCGCACAAGATAGATGGATGTTAGATCATACCCCTAATTTAGGTGGAAGGGGAACTTCTTATTCAATTAAACAACTGAATTCTTATGTGGATACCCTTTTTGACCTAGATGTTATTGATGATTCAACATCTTTACAGAATTACTATGACGCTGATCACTTTTTACAAGTTCTTAAGACTCACAGGAACCAAGCGGTTGATTTTGTTAATAAGAATATAGTAACAATACTAAATTCTGGCTACAAGAAAGATTCTGCTATCTATGTAAACTATGTTCAGCAATTAAAATCAGAGAACAGTTTATTTCTTAATAAAATTAATAAAAGAAAGAAGCAGATTGAAGTAGCAGTTAAAGCTCCCGATCTATTTGGTTCCTCTGATGTATTTTCCGTAGGAAATGTACCTATTAATGATTTTTCATATCTAAGTTCTATTAACTTGGATGTGGGGATGGACAAGCAAAGAAATTTGGTGTTTGATCATGGTGAAGTTAGTGGTGTTGTCCTTCCTATTAAGCCATTATTCGCTAGATCAGATGGATCTATGCAGAAAGTCGTACTTACTCCATTGGAGGTGGCAGAGCAGGGAGTTGCAAGTCTATTAGACGGAGAAGAGGTGTCTGAGACTCCATATGTACTTTCTTTAGTAAGTAATATTACTACAGATAATTTAATAGCTGTGTATAACTTTGCAGATGTTAATATACAAGTTCCAGCCTCAACTACTTACAATACTTTAAATTGTACTGCGAAAGGAACAGAGAATAGAGCGCAAACTGTATCTACTAACCCAAATTACTTATTCCAGAAGGGATTAGCTATTCCATACCTAACGGGAGTATCTAGATTAACTAAAGAAAACGCTTATTACGAATTTGATGGGGAAGATTATGATACTTATCCTTATTTAGTGGGGGATGCGGGTAATTATGTGAAATTACCTGATACTCAAGACTATCAAAACCTTTTCTATAATAACTTAGGATGTTCCATAGATGTGTGGACCTATATCCCAGGATTATTCCAGGAAGAGGGTGGTTGGTGGGAACATCCTTTTTCTACAAGTGCATGGGACTTTAATTTTAGCTCTACCGAAGGTAAGTGGTGTGATGCACATTATTACAGAGTTCTTTTAGGATGTGAGAATACTGGAGGTACGATGACCCCAGTAAACCAGTCTCAAGTCTTTGTTGATAGATCTTCTGAAACTGTGCGAGGGATGCTTATGGGCTTTAGTAGAGAGCCTAGAATGTATTATGATGGAAGTGCTGTACTTCCTGGTTCAACTGATCTTAATCCAAGAGAGTTCTTTGGATGGTCTTTAAGTGGTGTAGTTGGACCTAATACTTTTAGCTTCGATAAGGATAGTGCGGGGGTGTGGGTTGTTTCTGGTGATAGTATTAATGCTATTCCTGCTGCTGTTCGTCAAGCTAGTGGAACATTTCAGATTAGCAATGACGCCGATAAAACTATTGAGTACACTATTACGGACGCTGGAGATGGTTATCCACCTAGTTCTCATGATGCTTGCTGCATATTGTGGACATCTGGTGAGCGTACAGGCACTGACGGAATAGCCTTTCCTCCTGTTGTCCATAGCGGAACATTAGGAATATCTTACTTTGATACTGTACTGAAGAATAGAAAATTAGAGATAGGAGCAGGTTCCAGCGTGTTCTTTATAGCCCCAACTCAGTCTTATATAAGTCCGAGGGGTAGTAACGATACTTCAAGTACTGTTGGGTTTGTTAGAGACTCATTATGTCCTGTAGATGATGAGCCCATAATGAGATTTATGGTATCAACTAAGGAGATAGTGGAGGGGGTAGCTTTAAGTTCTATATCAACTAATTTTGTTAATTTACAGATTACATTTGATGTAGAAAACGATTTAATTACTTTATATGTGAATGGAGTTAAGTTTAAGACTCAAAGTATATCTTCTACCTTCGGAACCAATCCTAAGGAAGCTCCTCAAGTACCTTCCTTTATGATACCAAAAACTTATAGTACAAGTAGTTTCTACTACTCTAAAGGTACTATAAACCAGACATCTTCCACATCCCTGTTTGATAATGGACCTGATAATTATGGATTCTTTACTCCTTGGATTGTTGGGGGTGGGTGGACAGATGGGAGACCTGTGAATTTAGCAACTTCCTCAGGGGGATTCTTAGACCCTGGTGCAGGTATGATTAGTTCTTATAATGGGTATGTAGGAAGTTTAAAATTCTATAGTAAACCTCTAAATAAAACTGAGGTGATTACTAATTACAATGCTCAAAGAGTATTTTTTGAGAATATAGATGTTTAATTATGGTTCTTTACGGAAAAATAGCAAGTAACTTAGCAAGAAAAGAGGTTATAGAAGCCCCTAAGGAGAAGTTAGTTGGGCTTACTTGGCCCACAGGACTTAATCCTAAAGCACCTTACTTTACTAAAAACTCTAGTTTAGCGTTAATTCGTAGCCAAGTTATCCAGTTCCTTAGGACTTCTAAAGGGGAACGAGTAATGCTTCCAAATTTTGGAGCATCTTTAAAAGATTTTATATTTGAACCTCTTTCCAGAGACATGGCTAGTGTTATGGCTACTAGTATCATTGATGGGATAGCTTTATATGCCCCAAATATAGTTATTAGACGAATAAGATTCTTTCAAAGTGATAATTTAACAGGATTTGGTCTTCCTGGGATTAAAGTTGAGATGGATATATCTCCACGTAACAATACAGAAATTATAAATATAAAGGTTAACATATGAGCGACCCATTTTCAAGCCAGCCTGTACCGTTTACTGATGTAGGTTCAGATTTTTTAAAGCTGGTTAATATACCAGACTCTATCAAAGATAATTATATAGATTATGAAGCTACTGATTTTGCTAGTATGCGTCAAGGTATTATAAATTATATTCAAGCTGTATATCCATTAGATTACAATAACTTCGCAGAATCGGATCTAGGCATGATGCTTATAGAGGTAGTTGCTTATATGGGAGCAGTATTATCCCTAAAAGCTGATATGTTAGCTAATGAAAATTTTATTTCTACTGCGAAAGATCGAGATAGTGTGAGGAAGTTATTTGAATTAGTGGGTGTTTCCATGAAAGGGCCTACTTCTGCTCAGGCTACTGCGGATATATCTGTAAATGGTGTTGATGAGTTGGTAGCAGATTTAACACTATCCCCATCAGAAAGAGTATTTACGGTGGTTTCTCCCGAGGATGGGGAGTCTTCTACATATACTTTGTACAAAATATCAAATGGTCAGATAGGAGACCCAGAAAGTAATGCTTCTGTTACTTATACTTCTTCTTTATTAACCTCTTCTACGGGGGTTTATTCAGAAGTGGTATTATTGGAGGGGGCATTTGCTGTAGAGAGTGGACAATTCTCTGATGTTGATGTGTTTAAATCTATTTCATTAACGGAAGCTCCTGTTATCCAGAACAGCGCACAAGTTTATATAAGTTCTCCTTCTTTACCTAAAGCAGATGGTGTGTATAAAGCAGTTGATAATTTATATCAAGCCTCTTCTATAGATGATAAAGTATTCCAAGTTATTTACTCTGATGATTACAAGGCTCGTATTATTTTTGGGGATGGAAATAATGGAGTATCCCCTCCTCCTGGGTCTGTATACACCATAACTTATAGAGTTGGTGGTGGTAGTAGAGGTAATACTCCTGACAGTTATATAAATGCTGTGGGGACTGGAACTTATAATGAGGTAGCAGACCAAGGAATACGAGTCGTTCAAATGTCTATGGCTACTGGTGGGACAGACGCAGAGACGGTGGAAAAGGCTAAAAGGTATGCTCCACTAACCTTTAGAAGGCAGGATAGGCTAGTTTCCTTGGAGGACTACACAGCGTTTGCTAATAGATTTATATCTTCTGCTGGGGCAGCAGGGAAAGGTACAGCCTCTTTGAGGAAGGCATTTAGCTCTGCTAATGTTATAGACTTATTTATTTTAGAGAGTGCAACGGATATACAACTTCAAAAGGCTTCTATATCATTTAAAAATGATTTATTGGCTGCCATAGATCTTAAAAAGATGATTACTGATGATGTAGTAGTTAACGATGGTTTAATAAGAACAGTAGACTTAATTATTACAGCTAATGTAGATAAAAGATTTGAAGGTATTGAAGGAACTATAACGCCACAAATAGCTAGAAAAGTTCAAAATTATTTCTTATCTACTAATAGAGATTTTGGCGAGCCTTTAATATTGGCTGATTTGAATAGAGAAATTTTTGAGTTGTCGGATGTAAGGTATTCAAGTATTGATAATTTGAATGATGATATACATATTGAGTTTAATGAAATAATCCAGTTAAATAACTTAGTTATAAATATTAATTTAGTGTAATGACAACAAATAGATTTTACAAAAGAAATTATAAGGATGCTTTAGATTATATTATACCTGAAGTATATTTTACTCAAGATCTTACTTTAAGTGGCACCCAACCTGACGCTATCGACAGTATTATAAATAGCCATATAAACTTTTGTATAAACCAACCTACTATACTTTCCATTTCTGCGGCAGGAACATTTTCTAGTATAAATGAAGTATCCTCTTTGTCTAGATGGTTTATCCCACAAAATAAGATTAATAATCTGACCGCTAAAGAGTTTGAGATACAGATACTACATCCTTTAGGGATATGCATGGGAGACTTAAATGGTATGCAATGTACCTACTACTCTTGTCCTGGTAATGAATGTAATACTAATTTCTCAGGAGTACCTTATACTAATATTGTTAATGTGTTTAAGGATACTTTATTCCCTAAAATTATTCTTAACTCTGGTTCATTAGAGTCTACCACAAACAGCGCATTCAGCAATAGTGCGTCAGGAACACATGAATATCTAATTAATAGATTAGGGTGGATATATTTCTTAAATACTGCTTCAGCAGGGGACGCTTCCAGCTACATAGCAAGCTCTCTAGCGGATATGTATGTATCTGGTACTAACTTTTCAGTGAAGGATGGTATTAAGGGTCTATCTTATTATGTATATAATAATTGGCCTTCTCTATCTAGTACTTATCCTGGACTTCTTCCTAGTGATTATACTTCAGGTACAGCTACTTATGTAAGTGGAACCCAACCTCTAGACAGGCTTCACACTCTTATAGATGTTATCTACTCTGATCAGTATTCTAATAAAGATGATACTTATGTTCGTGATGCTTTTGATGATTATGTAGCTAATTCCACATTACTGACTGGAAGGGAAAGGGCAGGACCATTCAGCAAATTTATAAAGGGAGTATCTTATTCTTTTTTTGATACTAGAGATGAGGTAGAGAGGCTAGAGTCTTTATATGATATAGAAAATTGTCCACCTAGACTTCTGAAGTATGTTGCTGATCTAATTGGGTGGGATCTTAAAGGAAGTAATCCAGAGGGTTGGAGAAGACAGTTACTATTTGCGACTACACTTTACAAACAAAGAGGCACCAAGAAAGGTTTATATAATGCTATAACTACGGTACTTCCTGGGGTAGAGCTTGAGGAGTCTAGTATATCAGAGTTTTATGAATCTTATATTCCTTATTTGGCTTATTATTTATTAAATACAGATAGTGCATTATTTGAATCTTTAAGTACTTGGACCCAGGAAGAAGCCTTTAAGTATACAGGGGGGGAATACGATCCTGCTAGTTTGGATAATAATGTAAGAATTGTTATTGATCATATGATGCTTAAAGCAGTGACTAGATTCCCTGAGCTATTCTATGTAAAGAACTTTAAGTTTGATTTAACTAATCCAGATTTTGTATTCTTTTATAGGGGAAGATCTTTTAGTATACCACCCTGGGAAGAAGAAAAGTTTTATATGGATTGTGAATCTACTCCTTCATTTTTACAATTCATAAAGAATGAACTTATTTGTTTAGGGGTATCCTATGAGCATGCTACTAATTTTTATAATTATGCAGCAGATAATATATCACATAAAAACTTAGATACTAGATTTTACAATAACGGGTTACTGTTTTTTACGAGTTCTATAAACTTACCTCCAAATGAGTCTACGATATTAGATAATTATAAGGTAGAGAAGTATAAATATCTTCCTTTATGGAATGCTAAATCCTCACACTTCAATGTAAGTGTATCATCAGGATCTTTTACAGACAGCTTCTTTAACTCTACAATTTACACTAAGCAAGATTTTTTCCAATCCTTATCTATAGTTGATGAATTCTCGCCAGCTAAGTCCATACCTAGAACCCATGTAGATTTACAGCAAGTAGAGACTTTAAGTGCTATTACATTTAACTGTCCTAGTGTTAGATATTTACTATATGATATATCTTTATCTGGATTCCCAGGGTCTGTGCAATCTTCTGGGGTTGATATACGAAACATTCCTTACGCTGTGGGTGGAGATTTTCCAACCCCAGATAATTCTAGTAGAGCTAGAAATGATCATACTAATCTACCCGTATACAAAAGAGATTTTGTAGATAGTCCTGGAGATTTCTCTCAGTTAGCGGGTTCTTCAGTTAGTGCTGTTCCTTTAACACAAGTAGATAGAACTAATGTTAGAAGGAGAGATTTTTCTAAAACTCTTCAGAAAGGTGGATGGTACACTAGGACTGGGCAAAACATGCCTTCCTATTTCAACACTAGTTCTCAAGGTGTAGACACAGAGTTCGCTCCCTTAGGATTTGTAAATATACTTTACAAATATAATCCTGTTATCAATCCGTATGATTTAGATGAAGTAAGTGGTTATCCGCATGATCTTAATGTTTGGAGTCCTTGCTGGACTTTAAATTCTGACAAGGAAATGAGTGGTATTTATGCTTCCTCTACTTTTGATATAAGGGGGTCTTCTGCTTTAGTATCTTCAACCTGTGATAGTTATGTTAGAAGAGAGCGCACACCTGAGTTCCAGCGTGTACTTCATAAACTTTTAGATAAAAAATATGAAGGGGAGGCTAGAGCTATCTACGCAGAGAACAAATCTTTACTAGATACCTCTGCTTATTTAGATCCTATAGCTTCGTTAAAGAATATCCTTTGGAGTAATGGTAGTGATGATACTTCTGAAATTTATAGTTTTATTTTGGGTAATAGAAGATTTAGTAGAGACTCTATAGATGGTATGCATAAAATGTTTAAGGATTATATAGATTACTTTACTAATACTGGTATAGGTAATGGGTTATTAGACACTTATACTGATGGTGGTGCCAATATACTATCTCATGTATACGGCCCATTATTCCTCAATGGTCGGTTTACTCTTGACGGATCCGCTCTGGATGCAACCGTAAGTTCTACATTAGAGGCAACTACCATGGCTACAGAGAATCCCTTTTCTATATCTGATGTATCTTCTTTAAATAATATAACAGCTTCAAGTGTACAAGATATGCCAGTAGAGAAGACAGAGTTTAGAAATCCTTACATACTATCAGGAATGGAGTTTACGGATTTCCCTGATAGCACTTCTAAGTTTTCTTTTATTAATCTGGACGATACTAATGCTTCGGTAGATAGAGATAACTATGTTATTAACAATCCTTTAGTGGTCGTAGATACTAAGAACTCATTTCCCAGACTAAGATTTAATCTTAAGGATTATGGGGCTAACGAAAATTTCCTAATCCCAGAAAGAGATTTTAAGTTGTCAGTGAACGCGGCCATAGGAACTAAAAACTCTGATATTTTAGGTGGGGATAATATAGGAGCTTGGATACACACAGATGTAGAAGATGATTATCATGGTAATAAAGTATTTTGGAACTTTATGCCCGATGGGTCCTGGCGAAAGTTAGATGCAGCTATATTACAAACTAAAGGAGCAGTTAATTATGTTAAGCAATATTTAACTCATTCTTTGGATTATTCAGATCAGTATACTATAGCTACAGACCCATGCCCAGCGTTTACTTCGGATAAAGATGTTATTGTAAGTATGCAAGAAGAGGATTTTATTACTCGTTCTGTAGACTTTAATACTAGAAATATAAAAATTAAAGTTCCGTACTCTTACTTTAAAGCTAAGAATCAAGTACATAGAACATCTCAAAATTACATAGTTGAAGTATTTAGTTATGACAACACAGCACTGGATAAGTTTATTATCTTTGATTATGTCTCTGTAGTAGATATTCGTCAGTCTTCAAGAGATATTGTTAAGCATCCAATTACATACAATACCTATTCATTACCTAATACAGTATTAGACGATTTAACTTTCTTGGATAGTAAAGGTAATGTGTTACCAGAAGGGACAAATCTAGATTCTGATTCTAATGGAAATATATCTACCTCTTCTGGGGATAAAGTTACTACTATAGTTGCCCAATCCCCAGGGCAAATACAATCTTTGGGTATTTTATATGATCAGATGACAATACAAAATCCTTATTCCTGGGTAATTGATGATTCTTCTAATGTAGTTAGGTTTGAAGAATATCTATATGATGGGGTATTTTCGGTAGGAGCTTCAGGTACAGTGATTCCTTCATCTATAATACTAGAGGGTAAGGCTAAAGGTTCTAATGTAACTATTAGTGAAGTAGCTAGTATATCATTAGATGGAGAAGAGATACTAGCTATATTAAGAGAGTTCAATAGATTACAAACTAACTTAGGAGCTAGAGATAAAACTATAAATGCTCCTTTATATGGACCAGAAGGTGGAAGTAGAATAAATTATAGAGTTGCTCCTATTTGGGCACAAAATGGTGGGGTAACACAGTTTGAATCAGGTAACTCCAGACAATACTCTGATATAACGGTAGAAAACTAATGAAAGGCATAGTAGAAATTTACGGAACTACAGAAGAGGGAAGAAAGGATCTTCTTTATTCTGATGATAATATGACAACAGTTGGGTTCTCTGAGAATATAGTTGATATGTTAACTACTCCGTCTTCTATACAGTACCCTACCGCACTCAACAGCGCAGCTTTAGATTCTTCTAATTATACTATACAAGCATTTTCTATGTCTAAAGGGAAGGATCAGTTTAAAACTAATCAACACGCTTACTCCACTGACAACCTGCTACATAATTCAGACTTAGACGATACCTCTGGGTGGACCTTAACCAATGTTACACTGACTAAAAATTCTGTAGAGGGAGACACTTTTAATAGTAGTGGGCATTTATTAAACGCTGATACTAGTTCTGGTTCTTTGTCCCAGGCGATACTGTATGATGGTACAGATGGAGCCTTTGGGGCACCTTATTTTAGTGGAACAGATTTTGTATTTGGTGTAGATGTAAAATTAAATAGAGGTGATCCTCCTGTTCAGGTTTCTGGCACTACTAATGAGTACATAGGGTATTCTCAAATAGCTCTTAGTTCTTGTAATAATTTATTCCAAACTAGTATTAAATGGGATAATAGGGGTGTAGCTGTATTAGATGATACTGTTGGGTGGACTTCCTCCTTAGCAGGTATTAAGGATATTGGAGGAGGATGGTATAGAGTATTTGTTCATGGTTTATATGCTAGTGGGGGATCTACACATCCAACTACAGCATATATCTATCCATCTGTGGGGGAATCCGCAGATGCTTTAGTAGATACTACTACTTATCCTGTAACAGGAGGTGCGGGATCTATTTACATAAATAGACCACAATTAGAATTAGGTACTCACCCTACTAATTATGTGAAAACATCTTCTTTCCTCACCAGAGATAATACTTTAGCGTACTCTAGATTAAATTCCACCGCTCCTTATGGAACTTTTACCGATGCTGAGGGTGATAAGGTAGCTTTCAAGTACTATGTGGTTAGCGGTTCGGGTGGGCAGACCCTAAGTGGCCTGTACGGCTCCTCTGTGTCCGACCTGGGCGTTTCTGCGTATATACCCAATCCCACCACCTTAATCCCAGCAGCGCACCCAGAGGACACTGAGCTAACTCTAGGGGCAATTACCCCAGTTGAGGAGGCTTTTGGAGTTCAAATAACTAAAGGTCAGAATAGTGCAGTTCAAAACTTAGGAGACTCCTTGTATGTAAGTTCTTTTGATTCTTCTTGGTCTTACAGCAGTAAGTACACACCTGTATTTGGTAGACATTTAAGTTATGTTGGAACTTTTGGTGTGAGTAGTGATGTATTATCTTCTGGAGTATCGGCAACTGCTCCTGCTGCATCTTTAGTTTACTTCGTATCTGCTTATGACGAAAATGGATTAGCTAACCCGTTATCAAGTACTCCTTTATATCAGGGAATATGTCAGGGGAGTAATATTCGTTGCAGCATGGATGCGTATGGGTATTGGATCATGCATAGAAATGGAGAAAGTTATCTACCTACCGATTATTCTTTTGGTGGTCCACAGAACAAATGCGTAGTGGAAGCGGAATTGGATTTTTCTTCTACTGGAGAAATACAGTATCATATGAGAATGGTAAATATGTCGGGTCATGACGCAATTGGTTGGGTGGTATATGGAGGGCATAATTCTGATTCTGTCTTACTAAATATTTTCGGTGGAGTAAATGTTATAGGTTTGTGGGGACTAGATTTAAAGAAAATTAAAGAAGATAACATAGGAGCATTTCCTCCCTACCGAGCTAAGTTCCAGCATCAGAGGTTGCTCCAAGGTGGAACAGCTTACCCAACTAGAAGATATAAACTATACAGTAAAAAGGTATTAACAGATAATATAATGAAGAATGAAGGCTTGGGTACATCGGCTGGTATATTCGGTGATTATTTGAACCTAGACTTGTACTGGAAGGTTAAATTCATATGAGAGGTAAATTAAATATACAGAGGGTGGATAGGACTACTGGTGAAAGAGAAGTGGTTTATGAAGCTTACAACCAGATAACTCAAGGCATCAAACACGCTTTTGTTAATGTGCTTACAGGTACAGGATCTGATAAAGTAGAGGACTATAAGTTCAGATACTTCCAGTTAGGAGATCAGAAGTACGATTTAAGTAATTATAATGTTTCAGCAGATATAACTGATGCGTCCTTAAAATCTAAATTCTGGACCATTAAAAGTCCTTTGACGAAAGCAGCTTACGGTATTAACAGTAAAATGGGAGTTACTAATTTAAATCTTTTTGCTGTGGGTTCCGTGCTTCCTGTTGACGACACCACTGTTATTGATAATTTTGTAGATCCCCCAGACGCAACTAATATGGTACATGATTACTCTAATAATTTTGGGTGGCCGTCTGATGGGGTTGATCTTAATAGAGGGAATCAATTATCTAGAATGCCTACTGTTTGGGATTCTGGTTGTGCAGATGCATGGGAGCCTTTACCAGAAAATAAAAATATATCACCCTTGTCTGCACATGCGGATTACGATATGTCTGGGCCTGGATTTACTGCCCCAACTTATAGAGTATCCTATACCTCAAGTAGAGATCTTATACAAGATGATGGTGTCTCTCCCGAGTTTACGGAGTCCTGTATTAAACCTGGATTTGGATATGTATTCAAAGGTGGGGTTAACGCTGGTAAAAGTATGGGTGAGATACCTTATCTATGGAATCCTATCAAGAAAGATCAAACCATGTCTTATTATACGGCTGGTGTTCATTATCTTTCTAGTACTACCCAGGTATCTGGGACTCCTACTGCTGGAGCTTGTCAGTTGTTTAATAGGATGGCTATGGCTCAAATTCATACTACAGCAGGACAAAATAGAATGGAGTTTGCATATAGGTATGATTATGATAATGTAAGTGCTACATATACCCCCTCTGCTTATTTTGTTTCTAGTGGTTGGCAAAGGAACGAAGATAAAAATGGAGATTCTGCTGAGAAATTCTTAGCAGCGTTCGGTTTATCTTCCGAAGAAGAGTATGGGGTTGTATCAGGTAATATTTATAATAGATATGGGCCTATCTACACTTATCAAAATCATTTAGAGGGGTATGTTTCCGCTGGTGGCGCAGGGGCTGCTTACATGGATACATCTAATGTAGGATTTGGTCCTAGTGGTAATTTTTATAGGGTTTCAACATCTTGGAACAATGTTCCTGATGGTATTATTGATTTTTATAAAATGACCTCTACTGGTGCTGAGTTGAATGGTGGTTTAGCTGTTCCTTTCGTTATCCCTATATGCTCTAGTCTTGCTGCTATAAATACAAGTTTACCTTTTAATGTATCAGCACATCAATTCCCTGGTACAGTTCCTAGGTCACAAGTATACTTATCCCATTTCCAATGGGAGTTTAATCCAGAAGTTTCTCCTAATCAAGTTCACATAGGGGAAAGACCATTCTTTGTTACCAAACCTCAGGATGTAGTGACTATACCTGAAGGACACTCTACCAGATTACATCCTAATACAACTAATGTAAGGTTAGTAGTGGACGAAAATTTAGCAAATAATCAAACAATTAATGAGGTTGGTGTATTACTTAAAAATCCAGGAGGCAATGCGGGTAAGGATGTGCCTTATTTAGCCGCATATAAAGCCTTAGAATATCCTTTAAATAAAAGCGATCAATTCTCTTATCTAATAGATTGGGAGTTTAGTTTTATAGATGAGGAGTATGAGTATGTTGGTATAAGGACTGCCTACTTTAGAAATTCGCAGCCTACTAGGTTTGAGGGATGGCTTTTCCCTACGGCTGGTGACCCAAAAGTTAATCAGCTTACAGTCTACCCAGACTTTAGAGACGCTGATTCCAGCGGTTATGTATACTATGATGTAAATATAGATTTAGATTACCCAGCTTCTGCTGGAACTGAAATAGCATATACTGTTTCGGGAACAGGAACTACTAATAACTATCTTGTAAAACAACCATGGTCAATAGTAGAGGGTTATGAATCTCCTTTATCTCTAGGGACTTACGACACTAGTACTTTTATTAGAGTAAGATTGGATGCGTCAGCAGGACTTTCCACCTGGAATGAATATAGTCTTATATTTAAATTAGTTCCAGCGGGATCTAGTAAGGTAGAATTTCCATCCTCTTATTCAATGGCTCCTTCTGATGAGTTTAGATTGTATTCTAAGACTGCTGTAGTGTCCTCAGTTATGGACGGAGCAACCTTTAAAGGATGCACTATGCCTCCTGTGTTGTGGTTTAGCGGTACTGCACCTGAGGGGCCGAAGGAGTCCACCATAGCTGTTCCTGTGATGACACATGGAGACTCAGGATTTGGATTACCCAGCCTGAATGAGCCCTGTTATTGGTATTGGACTTCGGCTGGAGGGAATCTTGTTTCTGGCGATGATTGGCTTATGACTGACTCTGGTGGGAACGAGGTTTCACAAGGGGAGTATGTTATCTCTGGGGATAATCCAAAAATATATATCAAATCTCTGAATGCTAATACAGGAACAATAAGTATATCAGGAAATTATGAAAGAGTGGATTTAAGTGCCCAAGGAGTTAGTAGCTTCTCGTTAGTTAGTGCTATGGACGAAAACTTATGGAACGGGACCGATAAATGGAGTTCCATGTGGCCTAACGACCCAAATAATCCACCGGAACAGTTATCAAAAAATGTAAATAGGGATCTTACTTGGCCTGATACTCCTAGTAGTGGCACTTATGTATCAAACTCACATGTTTTTCATGGTCCTATACTGAATTTACCAGATACAAGTGCAACAGACTCTAGGGGTCGTCCCCTTAGGGTACATTACATAACTTCTAGTTATGCCTCTGATATAAATGTAGAACCACACCCCGCCCATGAGAGCCCAGAAACTAAAATTCCTTATATGAGAAAGGATTTGGAGGGAGAGTATTTCGCAGACGGGGCTTTAGATTATTACCCTATCAAGAGATACACTTTATACGCTGTAAAGGTACAAGATCCCTCTCCCTCTAGTGGTGGTATGGTCTTATCTGGTGGTCCTGGTAGTGATTATGGCCCTTCTCAATACTTTAGAATCTCTTTAAGGGATAAAAGCGCAAATGTACAAGTTTCTTCCTACCCGTTGGCCTATCACCCAGATGGTCAATCTAATGCTACCGTAAACTTCGATCAGTCTGCTGGTAATGGCTGGGTGGTTTGTACAACACAAGATGATGACTACCCTAAAGGTTCAGGAGATAATCCCCCTGATGTTAGTGGTGGTGTGGTTTCGGGTACTGATCATGCAGGAAATGCTGAGTTTACTTTGTGGGTACTTAGAGATGATGAGCCAAGTTTAGCTAGGAGGACCTATGCTGGAGTTAACATGTTAGCAAGACCTATATATTGTCCTTCTGGTTCTTTAAAAGAAAGTGCGCTTGGAAGTGATTGGGCTATGTTAAGTGGTGCCCTTTGTATGTATGACCCATTCCTACAAAGTTACGCTTCTTCTGCTCATCCAGATATAATAAATCTAGCTTCTAATATATTACCTGAATTTTGGCCTCTAGAAGCTAACCAATGGGAACCTAGAGGGGGATTCGTTACCCCTAAGGCTGGGTCTACATTCTCTAATACATTTACTTTATCGGTGACAGGATGAAAAGAATAGTACTGATTGATGAGAGGTCTAAATACTTATAATGAATAATAAACAAGCAATGAACCCTACTGGGCATCTGACAATCTTCAAAAAATATGAAGATGGGTCAGAAGAATTATACTTTGACGAAAATAATGTCGTTACTTCTGGGATGGCAGTAGGATTCTCTCATCTATTTGCTGCCTCTGGTGGAACTAGTATAGTGGATTATCAGATTGTTAACTTTTTAGTCGGTTCTGGGGTTACTGATCCTACTGATTATGGAACATCAACCTTCCAGCTTAGAGCCCCTATTTTAGGTGAGGCTGATTGGGGATCTGACACAGGACTCGTATTAGAAGATTATTATCCTATAGAGGATGGAAGTATCTTAGGATCTACTAGAGCTTTTGCACGAATTCGTTTTAGTAATATACATAAAGTAACAAGCACATCTGTAAGGTATACTTTAGTGTTAGATAGGGATACTTTAAATGGGAAGACTTTAAACGAGGTTGGACTATTTATGAGAAATCCTAGAGGGAGTGTAACCCCTAACCCAATTCTAGCAGCCTATAGACCCTTTACAGAAATAACAAAGACTAGTGATTTTAGTCTCATCTTCCGCTGGACCCTACAGTTCTAATGGCCTTCAACTCAAACGACTTATATACCGTTTCTGGTGGTATTGATATATTCAACTACTGGAACCCTTTTGTTACCAAGCATGATTCTTCTTCTTTCTATAATTGGGAACAAGATAATCTCCCCTCTTATGATTTAGAGGAGAGAACTTTTTACTTGTGGGAAAGGTTTGGGTATCATTTATCCGCAGTACCTTCTATGGCACTTGTGGTGTCCTCTTCTGTACCTACTCATTTAGGACTTAGTGCAAATGTGTTTACCTCGGTCTCTGCTGCTGTGGAAGCTCTCCCAGAGATAATTAGAATGCCTACTCTTATAGAGGTGGCTGTTAGTGGAGATATGGGCGAGCTAAATCTTAATAATATTAAGTGTGAGGAAGATGGGGCTTTAGAGATTATTAACAGAGGGTTTGCCCCTATGTTGGAGTGGGTTAACGTGCATTCTGATTTCAAAACTAATACTACAGTACTGGTAGAGGATAGTTGGGACCCTAATCATGGTATACCAAATCAGCTTTCGGGAGCGGGGCCAGTAAACTTTTTAACAAATGCTAGTGCATTATCTGTGTCTGCTAATACGGCAGATCTATTCCCCGCTAATGGAACGGCTGGATTCTATAGAAATTTATCCTATGCGGCGTTATCAACCTCAGGTGGCGTAGTCCCTTATAAGACTGGATATGGTGTTGTTGGTGGGTCTAAGGCTGGGGGACAAACATTTAGAAGCTCTAACATTGTATATGTTTCTCCATTGGTCCCTACTTCCTATGCCCCTACTCATCAATATGATGATGAAACTATACTTTCGGATGTTTCAAGTACAGCAGGGGATAGGTCTAGACCTGGACAAGGGCAATTGGTTAATGGTATTATAACTGCTAATAAATTCTCTAAGATTAAGCTTCAAAATTGTGATGGTCCGATATACATTAGAGGCTTTATAGCTGATGGGTATAATGATACTTCGGACACATTTGATACCGATATAGGAATTGGTGTGTATAATAGTGCGGGTGTAGTCTTGGAGGATTGTGGTGCTATGAGATGCACATCCGCAGGATATGAATTGGTTAACTCTAAAGTTGAGTTAGCCAGAAGAAATCTATCCATGAGAAATTACGATACTACTAATAGATTTGATTGGGGCCTTGATGGTAAACAAAATATTACTTATGGAATTAAAGCCTCCAATAGTGAGCTTACTTACTCCCCCAGTAAAGGGGATTCTTCATTATCTGCTGCTAAGGGTATTTGTGGTGGTCTTGCATCTTATTTTAATACCTATGGAATACACCTAACAAACTCTACCCTTAAGGGTGGAGATAAAATGTCAGGGGCTATGGCTTTAGGTAAACTTAAATATAAAACAAGTGTAGAATTAGGTTATAATGATGTTGGTTTGTATGCTACTAACTCTAAGTATTCATTAAATGGTATAACAGATGTATACAATAACGAAACCAATATAAAAGCTATAGGAAGTGATATAAGAACTGAAGTATTTAATAATGAGTACGGAGCCAAAGAAGGTATAGTTCTTGAGAATTCAAAGTTCATACTTAATAAAAATTTAAGTCAGCAGGTTGGTGCTTTAGGGGTTTCACTTTATAATGTAGCTAATACTGTATATGGGTCATATCCCTTTGTACATAATACTAATTTTAGACATTTAGTATTAACTGAAGGGTCTTATTATGGGTTTGATTTCCCAGCAGACTTTTCTAGCCTTTCTTTAGATAACCCTGGTGGAGATAGAATATTTAGTAAAAATATATTTAATACGTCTTTTGGTACTGATTACGCTGGTACATATGTGCCCAGTATACAAATTAATAATTCTTATGCTGTACTTTCATCGCCATTTATTATAAGTGATGACTCTATGACAGCTAGTAGAGCTATAAAGGGAAGTGCTATACAGGTTAATGATGGTGGTGTATGTAAATTAATTGGCAATGGGAGTGATGGTTGTATGACTAGTATATTTGGACCAACAAGTTTTTCTACACAACAAAAATTAGCAGGGGTAGCAGCACTAAATGGGTCTAAAATTTATATTCATGGTCCTACTGAAATAATTCAATATGGTGTAGATTTATTAGCTGAAAATAATTCTATTATAAAAGTATGCCCAATTCTGGATAATACTAATTCACACTACGATATATCTGGGTATGGACAATTAGGTACTCAAACTACTTTAGAGCTTCACTCTACTAGGGCATGTGCAGTTGCAAATAATAATTCTAAATTAGTGTTTGAAGACTTAGGCATGTTTGAATATTCCTGGCCCTCATCAGAAAGTGATACAGCGGATTATACCGTTCCTCAGTCTGTGTCTGGTATTATTGCTAGTGGTAGCTTGCAATTTTATCCTAACCCACAGTTAAATAGTATGGCTCACAGTGATTTAGTTAGCAGACCTGATGTTGATCTTCCTACATTAAATGCCCCATTTAGTGGTAATGCTTTTAAAAGTAAAAAAGATAATTCCATGGGGGTTTATAGATTGATGTGTGAAGATGATTATGGTCTTGCAGGTACAGCGCAATATATACGCGATAATCTTTCTAGGGGTGGGGTATGTGTTAAGGCTACTGGAAATAGTGAAGTTGTTGTTAGGAATGTTCATTTCCCAGCAGCATATTTAAATTCGGATCAATCATACTTTGATCCGTCTGCTAGTGTGGCGGGATGTAATGATTTGTTTATATGGAATATACAAGATTCCTCTAAGCTAAATGCTAGTTACTCAACAGTAAGTGGTGTCTACCCATCGTTGAATGGTTA
>Ga0098033_1000335_pt1 | contig 22308 bp, 30 predicted proteins | sample 1_EtaG_FD_75049 | JGI IMG/M metagenome (GOLD analysis project Ga0098033, IMG submission 75049) | Marine viral communities from the Subarctic Pacific Ocean - 1_ETSP_OMZ_AT15124 metaG | ecosystem: Environmental > Aquatic > Marine > Oceanic | place: Pacific Ocean | collected 2015-01-07
GACTGGCCGGGCTGGGCTAAAGAGATGCCCGGGCGGCCTCCTCGGCCAGGTGGGCGAGACAAGCCTACAACACCCAAAGTTACACTTCCGGGTGTTGTTATGAAAGCTTTTAAGATTGAGCCAATGATGATGGATATGGCGTGGAATAGTTGCTGTTGGCCAGAAAATAGAATGGCCCTTCGTCAAAAAGGAGAGGCTGCAGCCCTTGCCGCAATGATGAAAGATGCGTTCGAACGATATAAATCGATCGAAAATCTCCCTACCAGAACGATTCAAGCTAATACAGAATTTAGATTAAATAAGTTTGGACGGCGTTGGTCAGGCGTCGTGGGTGATCCCGCGCCGAACTGGATTATAATTTTGCACACAACTTGGAACCGCGGTGAAAGTACAGAACGATATGAAACGCCAGAATTGCCGGCTGACCTTAATAAAGATAATCGATTAAAAGTGGGCGAATCTGGCGCCGAGACAGCGGAACCAAGCGCTTGGCAAAAGGACACATGGCGTCGGGGCTGGCTGCTGGGATTGGAGCCGGCCCTTTTTAGTGACGCGCTTAAGCGCAAAAGGCTCAAAACGCCTAAACCTTAAGTTTTCTTTATAATAGCTTTGAACCGCTTAGCCAAAGGAATAAAGCTTCCTGATTGGGCAGAACGTATCACAAAAAGACTACCAAATGGCCAAATAAGCATTAAACCCCGAGAACATGGCTACCGTGAACGTACGCGTCCTGCAGGTAAGCTCCCTGCGATGATGGCCACCGATCCGCGACTGCGTGAAAATAAAAAGTCCATTCACAAAATTAACATATTGATTGGAAAACAAGAATTAATCTTTCTTCCAAACAGCATATGCAATCACCAGCAAGGCGCTCAAATATATTAATACCTCAAAGCATAATTTAAGGCGTTCTATTTTGTTCAAAACTCGTCTGCACTATAACTGTTGTACTTGCGATAAGCTTTGTATACTGACTCTTTGCCCCACATTAACCCAACAAAGAAGCTTGTAATGCTAATTGCTGCTGCGGTAACTATAATACCTGCTATTGTAAGTTCCATAATATTCTCCTATCTATATCAATATAATAACTTTAAATGTTATAGAAAGGAAAAAATTTCGACTAATTAATTTTGTGAACATAAAATTATTTTTCGAACAACTTAAGCAATTTATCTTTAATATGTCAAGAGCACCAAAAACAAGACCCATGGGTAATTTATGGGATCCCCATGAAACAGTTCGTTTGAAAGCAAGAATGGAAAAACGGTTGGCTGCAATAGAAAAAAATAAAAAACCATAATTAAATAAAACTATTTTAAGCCAGCAAACAAAAAAAATACTATTTAATATTAAGCCAAGGGAATTTTTAAATGAAAATTACAAAAAGATTGCTACAACAGCTCATTAAAGAAGAACTGCAGAACGTTCAAAAAACACTAAGTGAAGGTACTGCTCAAGATATGGCAGCGCGCATTGAAGTTGATATAGAAGATTTAAAGAAGTTTTCGCTTCGGTTAGCTAAAGTATGTGGTGATTGCCGAGATCAGCAAACGAAACGATCTGTATATGATCTATCTCAGCAAATTGCAATGCTTCAAGATGATTTTCTTGATTTGATTGAAGCTGCTAATCTCGCGGAACCACAGGAACCACAGGACTTTTAAAATATGAAATTTACAAAAAAACAATTAAAACAAATTATTAAAGAAGAGCTTTCAAAAGTTTTAAGAGAGCAGGGCCAATTGGTGAAACTTCACGGTTATGTAGTTGACGAGAAAGGAAAGACGCCATGGCTGACGAAGAGGCCTCCGGCGAAGGAAGCACAGCCGGCAGTTACCAACCAAGATGGAAAGACGGTATCAGTTAATAGTAACAGTTATTTTGTTTTTGGGGAGGTACAGTTTGGTTCCGATTATAGTTTAGAGGCAAAAGATCCCTTGGGTTACCGGATGTCGAAGCCGGTAACGGGTACTGCTGATGGCAAGCCGGTGAAACTTCGCCTCTCTATAATATAAAAATCAGAATTACGGAAATGAACTAATGAAAATGACAAAATCACAACTTCAACAAATCATTAAAGAAGAGTTGGAAAAGGTTTTAAGCGAACAAGATCCTACTTCGTCGGCTCTGCCCGGGGAAGGGGAAGAGCCCCAAGTACCAGATCCTAGAGACGTTAAAAAACTAATTTGTGATAATAAAAAAGTTGTTATTGCTGCTATTAATGCTGGGCGACTCGGAACTTTAACAATGTTCGCGCCAGAACATATGCAAGCTTTAATTAAAATACTTCTTGACGTGGTGAGGGTCGCGCGGCCCGAGGTGAAGTCAATAGACGATTTACTTAAGGATCCGACGCTTCAGGCCATGGCCATTGGCGGCATCATCGCCCTGTGTGCGTTATCCGACTTACTCCCCGGCTTTTAAACAAGTATAAACAATCATTTTGTAAAGGAGCAAAAAATGAAAGTTACCAAAAATTATCTTAAACGATTGATCGAAGAAGAATTAAAAAATATGCACGAGCACGCCGGCGACGACGACGCGGTGGTCGATCAAACTCTTGATACCGTCGCTGCAGCAACAGACGTCGGTCCAAGCCCTGAGCCTGCAGCAAGCGCTGAAGAGATGCTGCAGCAAATACATCGTGATTTAGGTCAATGGTTGGGTGATAAAGGCTTATCATCTGATCCAGGTTTGGATGAGCCCCCGCCTGGGCTATAATTGTTCCAGGATTAATTAAATGAAGATTACCAAAAATTATCTTAGACAATTAATCCTAGAAGAATTAGATAATATGAATGAACTCGTGGGCTTGGCGCCCGGTCAGCGTGTACTGCAGCGGTTAACGCGCACGGGAACTGAAAGTCAATTCGGTGGCCCAGCTGAGTTGGAGCGCCGCGGCGAGAGCGAAGATGTTGTCAATTTAGGCCCTGTTCACGTCGGAGCCGCAACTCTAGAAAGCATTGGCGCGCAATTAAACAGAGTGCTGTGTATTTTGGAAAGTGCATTTCAAAAAGAAGAAGGCGGCTGCGGCTAAGTCACCACGTGCAGTCTGAGTCAATATATTCCCACCTGCATTCATCCCAGTGAAAACACCACTCATATGTACACTGCCATGAGTCTCCTCGATCTTCCCAGAAGCAGCACTCTGCATCAGAATACGTATCACAATACCGCATAGGGTAATCAAAAGGTAGTGGGTCATACATGCAGGGTACGTACCCTATTTCTTCTTCATAATGCATAGAAGAATCGGGTGGTTCTTCTGCTATGTAAAGACAGCCAGAAAGGAAGATTGCAATTAAAAGTGTAAGTAAGTATTTCATATTATTAGTATAAGAACATGTTTAGATTAGTTAACAATTATTTGATGAACGGCCCGAAATTTAATAAGAATAAAATAAAAGCTTTTCTATTTATATAACACGGAGGTACTAAAATGGATAAAGTATTAACTGTCCTTAAAAAGCACTGGTGGGTTGTTCCTGCAGCTGCTGTTGTTTTTGTTGTCTTAAGACATTGTCTATAGGAAACTATTATGTGTTTAATCTGCGTACAATTTAAACAAGACAAGTTGACAATTAAAGAAGCTCGCCAAAATCTTGGCGAGCTTTATCTTAATATGGACAAAGAACATGTCCATGAAGTCTTAAAGCTTATTTGGCAGAAAGAAGATGAAGAACTGTTAGCTTTGAGCAATAAAGAAGATGAAGAACTATTAGCTTTGTGCGATTATGGTTCGGATTAATTCATTACTTTTAGTACTGTCCACAACTGTCTTACAGCCTTATTATCAAAATAAAGGCATGCTCCTTCTGGGAGCACTTCTACTGATTTAATGCCTTGTCGGCATCTCTTGATGGCGTTGCAGAGATCGGAATTTGTTGAATAAAAACATACAACTCCGTCTTCTTTTACTTCAAGCTTGTTTCTAGTGACAATTGTTTCACAATCCGGCGGGCCGGCCATGTTGAAGTAGCGTTTGCACAGCATATCTAGCGTCTCTTCGAATTTTGGATCTGTTCGAGATATTCTATTAATCATGGTATAATTCCTTAACAAAAATAAAAATTTATTGTACCTTTATTATAGAAACTAGTTATTAGTATGGAAACAACTTTATTAGTGGCAGCAATGTTCGCAGTTTTTTTTATGGGATTGATAACTGGAGTAATTGTTGGAGCAGCAATTTACAAATGAAAATAAGTTTTAGAACATACGATGACGGCTTGAAGACTGAGGTTCATGTTAATAACAAACTCATTGGTCATGTTGAGATTGATATATGGAATCAAAAATGGAAAATGAATCCATATTTTCATTTTAATCCCAATCAGCGCGGTATGTTACATGTCGAGTATGATTCTTCTTATGAATCAGGAAAAGCAATGGTGAGCTTATACAACGGTACACTAGAATCTTTTGAAGACATCGATGAGAATGATACAGATGAGATTGATATGAGAGGCTTTATAAATCTACAAATGCCGTGAGGATTTTTTAAATGAAAAAAACAGCATTATTGCTTTTGTTGGCTGCTATACTCTTACAGGGATGCAGTAGTACGGAACAAGGGAATGGTGCTGGTTTACCAGATGCAGACATTATAGAAGATATAGAGGACGTGGAACAAGAAGATATAGTAATTGTTCCATGGGAAGAAGATGCGGCGCCTATTGCCGAAGAGTGTATTGAGTGCAAGTGGTATTTCTGCCCCCCTCTGGATGAGATCTGGAGAAAAGAAATTTGCTTTAATATTTGTGAAGATCCCCACACACTTTATTCTGAAACTGAATGCATTCAATATATGGAGTGTGATCCCACACAATATGTGCTTCATGAAATAGAGTGTCTAACCGAGGACGGATATCCTGGCATTCAGCAAAAGGTTTGTAATAAGGGAATAATCCAATATACAGATTGTGTTTCAAATTGCGATGAAGAATCATGCAATTATGAAGACGACGATTGCGATGGTGAAATTGATGAAGGCCAATTGAATGATTGTGATGAGTGCGGTATCGTCCCCACAGAGCAGTGTAATGGAGTTGATGATAATTGTGACGGAGACACTGATGAAGATCTAATTCAGCCTTGCGCAACTGCATGCGGCGCTGGATATGAAATGTGCTATGAAGGAAATTGGATTTCTTGTACCGCGCCTCCAGAAAATGATGAAATCTGTGATGGCCTCGATAACGACTGTGACGGTCAGATTGATGAAAACCTAGATTGTGTATGTACTATACAAGACATTGGAGTATTATTTCCATGTCAAGACGACCCTCTTACGTGTGGCCAGGGATATAAAACTTGTCAATGTTTAGATCCGGACTGCATAGATCTTGTAATGACGGAATGTTATGCTTTGTGTTATTGGGTACCCTCTGGAGATCCGAACGCTATTTGTGATCCATTAATTGGAATGGAGTTAAGTCAAGAAAAATGTAATAATTTTGATGATAACTGTAACCAAGAAATTGATGAAGACCTTTATGGCGCATGCTATACAGGACCAGAAGGCACGCTTATGGTTGGAATCTGTGTTCCCGGAGAGATGACTTGTGATGCAGGCACGTGGGGCAACTATGATGATGAGAATTTTATTCCGTATTATTGTAAAGATGAGATTGTGCCTCAAGATGAGATTTGTAATGGACTGGATGATGACTGTGATGGTATAGCAGACTGGGGCGAAGAAATGAAAGAAACTGACGTTCTTTTCATTGTTGATTGGTCTGGATCCATGGGCGATGAAATGAGCGCTGTAATGATTGCATTAAACCAGTTTGCACAAAATTTCAGCGATGAAGATGTTATTAAGTGGGCATTCATGCGAGGGCCCGTGGCAGTATTGCCTTCAACCTACGATGAGCGATTAGAGCTTGTACAAGACTTAATTGGTTTCTCCGACTATCTTACTTCTTTAGCTGGAATGGATGCTAGCATGCAGTCGATGAGCACTGCTTACGAGATGTTATTGGATGCGATTTATATATCTGTGCATAATATTACCGCCACGTTGCCATACCCAATGGCTAGCCTAGAGTGGCCAGGAGCATCTAGTGTTGGTACTAGTGTAGTTGAGTCCGAGCCTCCATTACAAAATTTTGATATCAGCTGGAGATCCGGAGCTGATCGTATCATTATTGTTTTTAGTGATGAAGTGCCACAGAGTTACTTAGAGCCAAAGTTAAGTATAGAAAACGTGAAAACAGCTGTTTCTGGAACACCACAACTTAAATTGTTCACGTTCTCTAGGACGGCTGGATCTTCGCAGTGGGAAGACATAGCAACTGCTGGCAATGGTGCTTGGTATAAACTTACAAATAATCCTACAGAAATGTATGCTAGTTTAATGGAAATTCTTGATGAAATATGTAAAGGTGATACAAATGAATAAAGTTGACGAATTAGAAAAAGAAATTGAATCTTTGGAAGCATTAATAAAAAAAGCTAAAAAAGAAAATGCCAAACTTAAAGATGAAGTTGATTCACTTTGGGCGATGATGGATGAAATAACAAAATCTGATATTGAGAATTTTTCTCACATTTTAGAAGAACTCAAAGCGGATGTGGTTACAAGAGCATTAATGGTGACAAAAAAAGTAGCAGATTGTTAGGAGGGAAGCATGCTTGCTTAAAAAATTAGTAATATTATTATCGTTAGTATTGTGTTTTACTTGTAGCGGCCACGGGACAACTATTTTTCTTAATAATGATTATAGAACAATCTATATTAAAACACAGTGTGATCCGAATAAGGATTTTCCACAATTAATTATAATTCCCTATTTTGAATACGCTAGCCAGTTGGTACCAGATTGTAATACATATCCAGTGCACCAAACTGCCTTTGCCTTGTTTATTTTTTATCATCAATGGATGGAGCACTTCGAAGATCACGATATGGCAGTTAAAACAATGCTCGAAAAAGTAATGATTCAGTGGGATACCAAAAAACGTGTCAGCAAAAAAGGATATAATATTAAGGGCGAGCCATATGAAAATCATAAAATTATAGGCGTCGTAGAAACAAGTAGTATAATTTGGGTCTGGGAAGGACACCACCACAGAATGTCTGAAAGCGCTTTGATTCATGAATTAGTACATTTAGCGATTAGGGCCCAGCAAGGTAAACATGGAGATCCTGATCATGAAGGTCCTAAATATCGTGGGTGGACAAAAGCTCATTCGCGGATGATTATTGAAACAAGACAAATGCTTCGAGCCTTTGAATTATAGGAGGGTTTATGTTTGAGATATTTTATTAGTTTTATTATGTTTCTTTTCATTTTTTTAAATACAACAGCTGTTTCTGCAGCAGAGCCTAAATCAAAATTTTATGATTTTAATGAGCAGTTAATTGATGGTGAAGTTAAGAAGCCTACAACACTTTATACTGATGTTAAACAACAGGTTAAATTTAATCGCCTGCTTAAACTTAAAAAGAGTTTTTTGCCAAAATTATTTGCTACTGCCAAAGAAAGAGTTTTTAAATAAAAAAAAACTATTTATATAGGTCTACAGCAGGAATATATTTATGAAATCATATCATGATAAATGGCGTAATTTTTTAACAGAGGCGACCCCAATAAGACAAGACGATGGCGGTCCTGTCATGGTGGATAATAGTTCGCTAGAGGAAGGCAGATATACTGCTGAAGCCTTGACGAGAGTGGCCGAAGACACAGGGGTTAACCCAGCTTGGCTATGGGGTTTAATGGGCGCGGAATCAGGCGGCGGTAAAGGTAAATTTAGAGGTGGAAGATGCCGGGCGCGCGCATTCAATAATTATTTGCTTAAAGATCGCTGGGTGACGTACAAAAGTGGAAAGCGCGTTTTTAAAAGAGGTTATACCACCATATATAATGAAGATATTAAAGCCGTAAGAAATGCCGGCGTGAAAACTCGTGGTCAAACTTATAGTGATTTTCGCAAAGATCGATCTGCCGATTCACAGTTTCATAAATGTTTTAAAGTTGCGCCCAAGAGCGCAATTGCGGTTACTGCCTGGGGCGCCAATCAAGTAATGGGTTTCAACATTAAAGAAATGTGGGAAAATGACCCACAAGGCTTCTATGATCGATGGTATGGTAACAATGGAGCAAACCAGTGTGCGATGAGTGAAGAAGCAAGTAGGGTTTATAATGCAGCGCCGGTGCGGAATGCGAAGCTTCAGAGATACTCTAATAATGCTGTTTTTGGGGGAATCAATGGTGCATATAGAAGTTGGCAGAGCATTGTACAAATATATCATGGGTCATCGCCCGGAAGTGAAAAAAATACAAAATATGTAAGTTCGGCAAGACAAGCAGCAAAACAATTTATAGTAAAGTTCCCCAACCAGATGAGACGGTGGTGGAAAGATCGTGGCAAAAGCGAAGAAGAAATCAATACTTTTTTCAGAAGATGGAGGGTTAATCCTGCAAGCCTCCCACAAGACGCTAAACAAAAAACCGAAGAGAGAATCATTGTGATTGGTGATTCAAATGCTACTCGATACGGCGAGGCTTTACAAAGACACTACAAAGAAGATTCAAAAGTCACAATAAGAGTTAGCGGGCACAGCGGCGCACAGACAAGGTTTGTTTGGAAACAGATAGAAAATCCCGATTCATCGCTTAACGGAATAATTAATACGTTTCAACCTACTAAAATTGTTATAGGATCTCTAGGAGGAAATGATTGGGGCATAGCATGTTCTGGGAACGAGGCTGTTATGGAAAAATATATTGATAAGCACGTTAAACCATTAATGGAATATATAAAAAGCCATGGCGGATGGTGGAATGGTTTGCCGCCAGCCGGTCCGGATAAAACAGTTCTGTGTGGTGCCGAGAAAATAAAAACAAATTTTCAGCGCCTAAGATCCAAAATTAATGTAAGTTATAAAGCTGCAGCCGAGCAAATAGGATTAAAATATAATGATACTATGAATTCTGGTCTTTTCAATCCCAAGAAAAAAGAGTATCATGCTAATAAAAAAGAATATGATGAATTTCTCAAGAGAAATCCGCCGCTAGGAGAACGAGGCGGGAGCGGCCGCGCGACGCCAACGGGCATGCCACATTTCGAAAGTTGGGATGATGTCTCCGACGCTGCCACCGAGGCTGGCGTGGTATTTACTGTGGGTGATCCGCCGAAAAAATACAAATGGGACGATGCGGCGGGGGAATACCAGGAAGTAGGAGAAACTGAGAAAACACCTCATATCGAGCCGAAGCGGAAGGGGCGCGTCACAATAAACGACGTAAGCGAAGGAGAAATAAGCGAATTCAAATTAGCATGTGAGTTTTGGAATAATCCAGAAGAAACATGGTGGTTTGGTAAATCACCCGCAGAGAGGGGACACCGAATTAATAAAAATGATCCATATGCAGTAGGAGATATAAACTTCCCAGATGGTGTTGCTGGAGAAATATGGTCGACGGTAGATAAAATTTTTAGAGATGGCGAGACAAATTCAGAAAATATAGCTAAACAAATAAACAAGCTTATAGATTCTAACGAGTTAGAGAGTCCTACTATAATAATATGGAAAGCAGATGATATCGATGAACTCTATAATAGTGATCCAACGCGATATCCCCCACATTGGGCAGAGTGGTATAGGGTCGGCTTGTGTGACGGTGACTGGAAAGAAAGGTTAGAACAAAAAGGAAAATCGTGGAAGAAGGCCCGAGGTCTGGAGGTTATAGAAATTCCGTCGGCCGGGCCCCAAGGACGACCGCTGCCGTCGGATACGATGTACGAATCTAAAAAAAAATGCATTAACGAAAATATACCTGGATCAAATCGTCACCGTGGTGGAAGTTCAATGGCCTCTTTTGAACAACCATGGAAAAAAAAGTGGGATGAATTCGCAGATGATACCAGCATGGTCGTAAAAGTCGTTTTGCATAGAAACGGCAAATGCTTGTTACTCCAAAATGCTGATGAAAGTTGGGATTTACCTGGTGGTCATATAAATCAACAAGATATTGGGTCGATCGATGCTCTTCATAGAGAAGTTTTTGAAGAAACAGGCTTATCAATGACAACAGCTCCCGGGAGTTTTGCTATAATAAGTGGATTGAGTTTATCAGATATAACAGAGCCTAAAAAGAAATTTTATGTGGCGCCCCTGCCGGGGGGAGACGCTAAAGAAAGTGGTGAACATATTGGACTTCATATGTGTCCTTTCGAAAAAATTGCAGATAAAGAAAATCTTTCGGATGAATACAAAGAAGTAATCCACAAAGCATTAGAAATAATAAGTCGCCAAGGGCCATCGAAGCCTTATTCTACTGGTGTTGGTCTTATGGGAAAATATTAATATGAAAAATTTATTAGCTATTGATAAAAAAACTTTTCTTAGAGAAAATTTGTTGGCTGTCAATGAAAATGTCGCTGATCTTCTTTTAGAAAAAAAACAAAGGCGGCCGGGTGATGCACATGCAGCGCCTATACCTACAGCTAGCCCGAAACAGTCTAATAGGATTGATAGCAGGAGGCGACGACGGGATGCGTGGAAGAGTGGAAGGGAATGGGAAAAATTAGCGCAGAAAGAATTCAAAGCTAGAAGATTCGAAGAAGCGCGAGTAGCATACGAACAAGCTAAAATATCTTATAATACAGCCATGGAGGCTTTACCCACGCAAAAAGGTGAGGACAAATTTAAACGAGAAAAATATTATTTACGTGCAATGGAGCGAGTGGGAAGCGCAAGTAGAAAAATACAAAATATAATGAAACAAACAGGCAAGTATGGCGACATGGCGCGCCGAAGTTCGAACTATCTTGGACCGGATGAATTAGACACTGCCTTCTCGGGAACTAGTACTGGTGGGGAGACAACAAGTAGATCTGGCTCTGACGCACTTAAAACAGTTATGAGTGATAAGCAACGTAGTAATGAATACTTTAAAAAAGGTTTGGTAGAGAAAGAGAGAGGAGGTGAAAGACGAGCAGCTGCATGGTTCAAAAAAGCATTAGAGATTGATCCGGACAACAAATTAGCCCAAAAAGAATTACGCCAAATTTTACAAAGCACGGGAGACCCGCTGTCAGGTGTGACTGGGGCCCTTCCTCCAAGAAAAGTATCTGTCGATGCGGACGACACCGATGAACCGGTCGAGCTGGATCCCGAAGAAGATAGTGACGTTCAAGTTGAGAGCGACCTGACACCTAATTTATATGCGTTATGTGATAAAGGACGAGAGGGCGATTACAAGGCTGGTATAATATGTGATAAATTAGGCGACCTCGCTGCCCGCTGGCAGAACGCGGTGGGCAAACAAAATAAATTATATAATGATGTAATGAAACATTTTGACAAAGTCTTAGGCGAAGAGGGAGCAGTGGCTAGTGCAAAATATCTTGCAGGAGAATTTGGCAAAATTGGAGATGAAGAAAATCAAAAATTAGCACTGGAGTTTGCAAAAGTACTTTCGGACCCAAACACACTTGTGGAACCAAAAGAAGAAAAGCCAAAAGGCGTTTTAAGAAATATTCCAGAATACACGTATACTTTTGAAGACGGGCCCTGGAAGGGAAACCCATTAGAAATTTGGGGATCTAAAAAATTATTTAAATATGGTGGTACGTCCTGGAAATTGGACGAATTTCTAAGGGATACTTTCAATTATGAAGATTGGGCGGCCTTCAAAGAAAATAATATGCCAGACCTAAAAGCAGGGAACGTTAAACCTTTTCATCTTGTTTTCTTTGTTAAAGAATTTGTCGATAATAGAGAAAAAGAAGAATCAAAATTTAAAAATTTCAGGGAAGGGGATTTAGAGGACAATGAAAATGATTTGAAGATTGCCCAACACATTCGAAGTGTCAGGGCTAAATTTATTGAGGCTGTTAATAAAGAAATATTTGATGGCATCAAAAATAAAGATACAGTAAAACGCGCCATTTCACATGGTGGGCATTTTTTTGAGAAGCTTCAATTCCGCAATGGGGGTGGTATCTCATATGACATTCCAGAAAAAACGATGACAGTGGAACCAGGCGAGAAGAAAACTGGACAATATTTTACTCCTGCTGAGGAAAGACTAGGCAGGAGAATTGGAATTATACCGATACCAGTTGGCGCCACAGGCACAATTAGGTCTGAAGAGCCAGCGGATACGACACCGAGACCGGAGGTACCCGTCACACCAGCACCCGATGCTCCGCCCGGTACCGATGTAATACCAGAACCCACGCCAGAACCCACACCAGACGTCACACCAGACGTCACACCAGAACCCACACCAGACGTCACACCAGAGCCCGGGCCCGACGTCACCACCCCCGAGCCCGACGTCGAGACACCGCCAGAGCCAGAGGAAGAGGAAGAAGAACCCTCCGGAAAGATGAAAGCCGGCGGTGATATAACTCCTTACGAGCAAGCAGTAAAAATAAATAAGAGCAATGTTGGTAATACGGTGAAGACAAGAAGATTACAAAAAATCATTAATAGTCTTGCGCCTCGTTTTATTGGTCAGTCGCCACGAGGGAAGAGAATCAAAGGAGGGGCCAAGGGCTGGTTTACAGAAAAAGGTTGGAGACAGGCTAGAAGGGCCCTGTCCGCGGGAGATCTCGCTAAGGCAACCAAGCTCATCAAACAAGCACAAATATTTGACACCGGCCCGCCCGGGATGAAAGGGTTGGTTGATCAGGCCAAGAAAGAAGCAAAAAGATTCCACAGTGAATCTCCTCTACAGGCCGGCCAATTCTTCTCGGAGAACGAACTTCCAGAAACGTGGCTGCCCCGGGAAAACAGTAAGGCGAAAATTGGTGTTGCACCAGATCCACAAATGGAAGGAAGAATGTTTATTGCGGCCGATTGGGGCGGCGGTGAGGTCAAAGTTCGCAAGGTGCCTGAACCAGGATGGGTATGGGTCGATCCTAAAGAGCGAGACAAAGTAAAAAAAAGGGATGATAAATGAGTTGGAAAATAAACAGATATAATAAAAAGTCTTCAAAGCGCTTTGGTTGGCATCCAAATTGGTTTGGGACTTTCTTGGAGGACTTTAATGATCTTCTAACCAAAGCAATTAAATCATTTCAAAAAAGACACGAAATTGAAGTCGACGGGTTGGTCGGACCACAAACGTTTAGAAGAATATTAACATCTCGACCAGAAGAAGTCAAGCAAAAAAATCATATTTTAATTAATGGTTCAAGCGTCCCAATTGATTGGGATGTCAAAATCGATCTAATGAAGCCTAGTTGTTATAGGCAACACAGCTACAAAAGAAAGCCAAACATGATTGTGACTCATTGGGACGCAACAACTTCTGCTGCGAAATGCAGAAGAGTCTTGGAAGCAAGAAATATTTCAACACACTTCTGTATTGATAATGATGGAATCATCTACCAGTATGTTGATACAAATAGTACTGCTTGGCATGCAAGAGGTGTTAATAAATATTCTGTGGGCATCGATTTTAGTAATGCTTATTATTTAAAATATCAAGATAGATATACTTCACATATGGGTTTAAATGCTAGGCCAATATGTAAAGATAGTATGGTGCATGGTGTAAAACTTAAGCCACATTTAGGATATTATCCTGTGCAGGTAGAAGCTTATAAGAAATTAGTAAAAGTTCTGTGTGACCACTATAATATTCCGCTGAAGGTGCCTGTTGATGGCAGCAACAAATTATTAACAAAAGTCCACAAAGAATCAGCTAGTGGCAGATTTAAAGGCATTGTCTGTCATTACCATCTTACGAGAAATAAGATTGATTGTGCAGGTTTAAAATTAAAACGAATTATCGATTCGCTTTGCTGATAACTTGCAGCTTTTTTGGCTTGAAATATTTTTCCACAGCCCATCTTTGAGCTATTTTTTGGTTAAGCCATAAAATTTCAATATTATTTGCCGACCACTTTCTCTTAACTATTCCAATAGGCTTCTCTATTAGCTTAGACATTCCTTTAAGAGTAACAAGGTCTCCTATTTGTATTTCTGTCATGTTAAGTACTTTTAATACTATTTAATAGTAGCATGCGGGAGCTGTTTTAAATATGTTTTGTAACAGAAAAGTTTTTAGTAAATTTCTATTATTTTCGATAATTTTACTAGTAACTAGCGTCTGTTGCAACGCTATTTTCGTTTCCGCCTCGACGGCCGGGCAAGAACCAACCTCCTACAATACAAAAATAGATGTTCAAACACAACAACAAGTTATAATTGAAAATCTAAAACGTATTGAAAACAAGCTGGATCGCTAGAAGTATGGCAAACAACATCAGTTTTCAAAGTATTAAAGACTGGGTTACTTTTGTTGTTGCAGTAGTCGCTTGTGTCGCTGCTACAATATTCTGGATTCAGACGTCTCATGACTCTGAGATCAGTCGAATTGATGCTAAAGTAGAGAAGATTCAAGAACAAATTGATAAGATCCGCGACAACAATAATGAAATTTTACGTATTATTGGGCGCCTTGAGGGAAAAATTGACGGCTAATTAAAAATATCGCCCCAAATATCCTTATTAATTTGCTTTTGTGTATCTACATGAAGAGCATAGCCGAAGGGAGAGGACGGTCCCAGAGAAGACGATCCATCAGTTGACGGGAGAACGAACTTCAACATCAGGAAGCCCAATATTGGAACTCCCAAAAACACAATCATCACTGTCCAAAAAATCATTTTTCCAATAGTCATAAAATCTTAACTCCTTTATGCTTATATTATAAATACAATATTAATTTAGTAAATATTAGTAACTAATTAGTATTTAGAATAGGAGAAGAAAATGAAAATTAATGGAATCTTGCAAATTAATGATAATTTAAACTCTGTTTTATGGAGAAACGGAGAGTTTTCTTCTACAATGCGTGGTAAATTATTGGAAATTGCTGAAAAATTCTTTAATAATCTAAATATTAACATTGATTTATCTGATATAACGGTTACTGGTTCTATGGTAAACTATAATTGGACTAAATATTCTGATATTGATCTGCATTTACTTGTTGATTTTTCAGAAGTTGATGAAAATGAAGAGCTTGTAAGAGAATTTTTCAGCGCGAAAACATCAATTTGGAATAAAAGTCACCAAATTACAATTTTTGGACATGAGGTCGAGATATATGTACAGAATTTAGACGACGACCATCATTCAACTGGCGTTTATTCGCTTATAAACAACAAATGGATTGTGCAGCCACTAAAAATTAGGCCCAAAATCGATGCACAAATGGTGAAGAGAAAAGCCGGATCCTTTATCGACATGATAGAACGTGCAGAGGATTTGTACGATGACAAAAATTATGAGGAAGCTTATGATTTCTCATTAAAATTGATTAACAGAATCAAAACGTTTCGCAAATCAGGACTAGAGGCCGGCGGAGAGTACTCAAATGAAAACCTGGCCTTCAAATACCTAAGGAATCATGAATATACGAAGGCTCTATTCGATATTCGCAATAACTCTTATGATAAAATGATGTCGATTGGAGGAGACCATGATAAAAAGTTTAGAATTTTTATAGAAAAAGAGGAATCTCCAGAAGAAACCGGGTTTCATAGGCTAAATGAGATTGGAAAATTCCAAAAAAGAGTCAGAAGAAAGCACAATCGTTTAAAAAGACTTAATATTGGGAAGGGAAGACAGAAACCTGGTAAACCATATACAAAAAAACCTAGTTATAAGAGGTCGAAATCAGCTCCGGTTGGTTTTGGGGGAGCTTAAATGAAGATTACAGAAGAATTAATAAAAAAAATTATTTTAAAAGAATTTGATGCAGCCGCAGAAGAAGTTTTGCCGGGAATGGACATAAAAAATGAACAAAATAAGATGAATATGAAAAAATCAGAAGCTATTCTTCGTGCTGTAGAGAATTTAGAAAGTGATCCAGATGAATCTGTTTATTTTAGTCCAGAAGAGATTGAAGGACTGAAAGATTTGCTTTCAGGCTATTTTACCGGCAAAGTTGAGGCTATTTGATGTTCAAAATTGTCGGAAATGAACAAAATTTTCCAGAATTTCATCAATTTTATGAATTGGGAAAGCAATTTGTGCCTTTTGCGCAAAAAAAGCTTGGTTTTGACAAGCCAGTCGACATTGAATTGGTCTCAGATCCGGAAAATGCCAAAGATCCGCTTGGAAAGACGGCTTATTACGACCCAAACAAGATGAAAATCACTTTATTTGTCGATAAACGGCACGTAAAGGACATTTTGCGGTCTTTATCACACGAATTGGTGCACCATACTCAAAATTGTCGTGGGGACTTTAATAAAGGCCTCGACCTTGGCGAGGGATCGTTTTCAACGAACGAGGCGCTGCGCGAATTAGAATTTGAAGCTTATAAAAGAGGAAATGGGGAAATACCGCGCGAATTTGAAGAACAACAGAAAAAAGCAAGGAAGATTTCCGAAATAGAACTGAATGAATCGATTTCAAATGAACTAAACTATTTATCTAAACAAGATATTCCAAAGGAGAATAATAATATGTCAGTTAAAGAAGAAATACAAGAAAATATCGGAGCCGGCTTAGGAGTGGATCCAGATGAACTCCTCCCGGTTGTACCTCCGGAGCGAGCGGTGGCGGACCCACTTAAATATAAGTCAGGAGATATTTTAAAAGAACCCGGTGATGATCCTACGAGAGGATATGCTTTTTTAGATGATCCTGAAATGCAACTAAAAGTCGGTGCCGACACCGAGGAAGGAAAACTTAACGATAAATACTTTGCAATGAAACAGGAGCTTTTCCGCAAGGCGGCCGAAAAACGAGCAGAGGCTCGGAAAAAATTTGATCAAGCAAATAAGTACCTCTGGCTCGCCAACGACGCGCGGGTCGAGGACAATCGAAGCGACGCGGAGAAATTCGATCGCCTGCGCCACGCGATGGAGGACAAGGCGAACGCACTAGCTGCGGAATGGAAAAAGTTAAGAAGGCAGGCTCAGAATGTCAAGAATCCGTACACGGCGCCTGCTCAGTATGTGGATGATCAGCTTTCGAGAGGGTTGACTAGAAAAGGTGTTAGACATCAAGTTACTCCTGGAACGGCCGATCTCGGGCGTCTGACCGAACCGGGCGCGCGCGCGAAGTTTCCGATGCCGAGTAGGGAATCTCTAAGAGAAACTAAAGAAAATTGGTTTAAAGGCGACAAAGATACTCTTCTGTTCGAAAGACTAGTCAAAAAATGGACTAAATAAGGGGTTTTTATGGGCGGTGCAGCTGGACATATGGCACATCCATTTGATTGCCGTGAAGTAAGAAATGGCCAGGATTTAATCAATTTTTACGTAAAAGCGGTTAATGCAATACCTCTTTACGCGGAAGAATCGAAAGGAAGCTCTGTTTCTGTAAAATTAGACGGTGTTAATGCGTCTTTTCGTCTTCAAAAAGCAAACAATTCTGCAGGATTTACGTTTGTATTGGACAGGGGCGGAAAAACACCGGGAGAATTTACAAAATATGATTTTGAAGGAGTTACTCCAGACAATGTGTTGGCAAGAGTCAAAGGTAATGAAGGCCATGGATTAATTCAAGTTGTTAATCATATGACAAAGCTTTTAAACCATGATTTAATGGATTTAAAGCCCCATGTTGAAGCTTTAGGTATTTTTGAGCGCATGGGCCCCGATGGTGTATTTTTTGATGCTGAATATTATGCGAACGCAGATGATCCAGAAGGGCCGAATGCACAAAGGGGATATCAACCAATAAAAAATAATGTCAATTATAATCAAAATTATATTGCTATTCATCGACTTTCGGAGTTTTATACTGAAACAAAAGAGACAAAAACAGGAAAAATAAAGTCGACGCGTCTCTCTAGAGGTTTTTATTGGGAAACAGTTGCAGAAATTAATGATCTCCTTAAGAAAAAAGACGAACTGTTGGCCCAACGGCAAGACACTGCAGGTATTGATCAACTTATTGCTGAAAAAAACAACGAGCTAAAAATAAAGAAGCAAGAGCACCAACAAATACTTGACAATCTTGCAAAAGCTGTACAAAAACATTCCGAAGACCTTGATATGGGATTTAATGTTTATACAAAAATTGGTTTGCGTTTTAAAGAAGGACTTACTAGAGAAATGGTGCTAAGAAATATCGAAAAAGCACTTGAAATGAAAGTTCCATATAATTATCTAAAAATTAATGAGAATAAGAGTATTGGGCCAACAGCCATCAACGAACAAACGGGAGAAGTTGAAGGCAGAAAATTAAAAGATCTTCTTTTGTCAATTGATCAAAACCCTGCGCATGTTGCTTATTATCCGGACACACCAGGTTTTACTAAAGATGGTGAGTCTGTAAAAGGAAGAATTCAAACTAAACCTGAATATAAAAAAGATCCGAAACAAAGCGCTTTTGCTCTCCAAATATATGAAGATGTTATGGTGACCGGTCATGAAACCGGAATTGGCCCGTTTGATATTGGAAATAGTCCTCGTGATGCAGAGGCAATTAATAGCGCTGTTATTTTTTGGCATGCAGTACGTTATATTGGAAATGCAATAAAAAATTCTATTGTTACTGATGTAGATATGGGCGTTGAAGGTGGTGACGAAGCACACGAAGGTATTGTTATACAGTCGACAGACATATGCGACGGTATTGCATTTAAATTTACTGGAGAGTTTATTGTAGATAACAGAGCCGCAGGGTTTGGTGTTACTCCAAAAGGTAAAGACATACCTTCTGACTCTTCTGAGGCAATGAACGAAACCAAGTTTAAATATGGTGAGTTGCTAGAAAGTTTTATGGTTGAAGCGGAACCAGTGATTGAACAAAAAACGCAGTTAGTTGTTCTCATCCCAGGTGGATTTAAACCACCCACTAATGGTCATTTTTCAATGATAAAGCAATATGAAGAAAGATCCGATGTTTCAAAGGTAATTGTTGTTACTGGCTTCAAACCTAGAAAAGAACCAGGACTTACTGTTACTCATGAACAAAGCAAAGCTATTTTTGATATATATGGTGGATTTGGAGATAAAGTAGAGTTTAGAGATCAGGGTAGCTGGCCGACGCCAATGAGAACTTGTTACGAATATATTAATGATGAAAATTTTGTTTCTGAATTTCCTGGCGTGCTGTTTGCCCTGGGTGCGAGCGATAAAGGCGGGGATAAAGAAAGAATTGCAGCATTCTATAATTATTTTCAGAATAAACCACCAACTTCGGGGGCCCGAGTTGTAGATTATCCGCCGGCGGCGGCTCTAGAAGTAGATGGAAAAGCGTCGAGCGCTACTCGAATGAGAAAAGCTTTTACTGCAGGAGATTGGGAAACATTTAAAAAGCTTATGCCTCATGAAAGTTTTTATGATGATGTTGTACAGGTGTTGGTGGGTGGTCAGGCAGCAGATGTTTCGTTTGAAGAGGAGGAGGAACAGGTGAATGAAAATTTTTTCTCAACGGACTCCCTATTTTCCTTGGTTGATGAGGTTCTGTTAGAATCTGCCTGCACAAGAGGCGAAGAGCGGAAGTATACCGAACAAAAAGACTTAAAACAAAACGAATATAACGATATACTTACTGAAAAGGAGGTTGACGCCTTGGACACCATGTTAGCTCGTTTTATAAAACAAAAAGTGGGATCAGAATTTAATATTGACGAGTTAACTGATGAAATTGTTGGAAAACTAATGGTTCAGTGGAAAGCGATCTCATCAGGAGAAGAACAATTAGAAGAAATATCAGCAATGGGTGGTGTTGGCGGTGGCGCCGTCGAAGGATTTGCAGGAGGACGTGACGATGACAAAAGAAGAAAAAATGCAGGAATTTAAACTGCGAAAATTAGTTCGTGGAGCAATTAAAATCCGTGAACATAAAATGAAAACACAAAATCTTAAAAAACTAGAAAATGAACAGAAGCTTCGTAAAATAGTACGTCATTTTTTGAAAGAAGCAAAAGATGTTGACGCCTCGGCGAATCCTGTCGGTTATGGATCGACGGCTTTAAACGCGGTGGCCGTTGCTTTTAACGATATTCTTAAAACTGTTAAAGATGCTTTTCGCTTCTTAGAGGAAACGGAAGAGAGATTATCTTTTAGAATTCATACTTTGGATAAAATGAAAAGCATTTTTGATCATCTAGAAGCATTAGATGGTGGCGCTGGTGGAGAAAATCTTGTCGGAGAAGGCGAAATCACCGAACAAGAAGAAGGCGAAGAAAAAATAGATATCGATATTGAGAAAGTAGATGATCCAGATGCAAGAATAATTCCTGATTTCGAGAAAGAAAGATATGCCCCAGATGAAGAAACTGATGAAGAAAAAGAGAAAAAAGATTTTGGAGAATTTTCTATTGCTGATTTAGATCCAACTGGTGCGCGAAAAGCTTTTGAAATGTTTGATGGTTCAAATATACAAGACACCATTACCAGAAATAGAAAAACTATTGAAGATAAGCCAGGTGCCGCAAAAGAATATAGAGAATTTGTTCTATACAACGTAGATTTGTGGTTGTTAACTTACGAAGAAGAATATTCTAAAGAGCTTGGCCAGGAGCCAGCGTTTACAGAGCCGATAATGCCTCGTCCGGAATCTGCTGTTGAAATTGGAAGTGGTAGAAAGTTTGGCCCGCCAGCAGCGGGAGAAGTGGCATCAGGATTTGAAGGCGCCGGTGAAGAGATCGAAGCGGCTGGTGGAGAGGCGGAACTTCCTCCATTAGCAGAAATTTAAATGCTCACCTTCTTTACTTATGTATTAACCATAATATGTGCAATAGCTTATTCTAATGTGATAGAGTGGATAATGCATAAACACATTTTGCATGGCCTAGGCAAGAATAAAAGCAGTGTGTGGTCTTTTCATTGGCATCAGCATCATAAAAAAGCAAGAAAAAATAACTTTCATGATGAAGATTATTTAGACGGCTGGGTTGGCGCCCCCCTAAGGGAGAAGCTCGGGCTGTTATTATTGTTGGTCGCTCATTCTCCTTTAATTACCGCCTCTCCTGTGTTTTTCATAACATTAATTTATTGTTCTGTTCGATATTATAGACTTCACAAATTTGCCCATCTGCACCCTAGTTGGGGAAGGTATTATTTAAAATGCCATTATGATCATCATATGGGTAAAAATCAAGATGCAAATTGGGGTGTCACAATAAGTTGGGTTGACAAACTATTTGGTACGAGAATAGAACATGTGGGAAAGTAAAAGAAGTAGATTTAAAAGACCAGATCGAGACTATTATAGCATCGCAAACAAACTAAAATCTGAAGGCAAAATTAATGAAAAGTTTGAAATTATGCTTTCGTCTCTTACTCTAGAAGAAATAATAGGCCTGAGATTGGAGCTGGCTGCTAAGTCTGTTAATTATAAATTATATGGTTTAAACCTTTGGAGTTCTGTTCCAAATATGGTTAAAGATGGTATATTAAAATATGTATATTCAGCTGCACGGACAAAAGGAGAGATGGCTAGTTTTTTGGGGCTAGATAAATCTGTGCTCAAAAGATTGCTCAAGAAATATAATATTACTAATTACTTTAGTAAAGAGGAATTTACAAAATGAGAAAAAACAAAAAATTTATCGATCCCAGATATTTTATGAATGAAAAGACGGAAGAAACTGATAAAGTGACCGGGCCTTCGAGGGGGATTAGCAATATACACAGCACGCTTATCGCATTCTTCGGGGCCAAGGGTAAGCTAGCCGTCAAGAAGAAAGATTGGACAGATGCGAAAAAGGCATCGAAGAGCGCGCAGGACAAATCCGCTGCCCAGGCTGCCCAGAAACTTGTTGGTGTCACATACGGGAGATATATACGTGAAGTAAGATATGTTATAAAAAATGCTAAAGATCTGATTAAAGAAATAAATAAACCCGTGAATAAAAAATATGCTGGATCTGCTGAAGGCAGTGGCCGGCTGTCCTTCGCGAGGGTGACGATAAAAAAGTATAAAGAGCTTCTTCAGGAACTTGAAAATTAAAGGAGGGTCTAACATGAAAATCACAAAATCACAATTAAAACAAATTATTAAAGAAGAGATGGAAAATACCATTATCGAGCTGGAGACAGTCGATCAGACCAATACACCTCCTGATCAGGTTGCAAACCAAGTTCTTTCACATATTAAGAAAGCTCTTAGGCCTGTTGACGAGGCGTTCGATGCATCCATGAATTTACCCGACGGCACGGTTGGTGATCAGGTGAACCGGTATTTGAGACAAGCTTACACCGCTCTCTTAGAAGCTAATAAAATGCTTCAGCGGTCAAAATAATTACGGGGGTGAACTGGTATCGACTGAGTATTGAAAATATAGCGTGCAAGGCTGTGATGAGTGAAGGCACAGCATAAAACACTCAAACTTTAAACGCCAACGATAACGTTGAGTTTGA
>Ga0098033_1000337_pt1 | contig 22219 bp, 31 predicted proteins | sample 1_EtaG_FD_75049 | JGI IMG/M metagenome (GOLD analysis project Ga0098033, IMG submission 75049) | Marine viral communities from the Subarctic Pacific Ocean - 1_ETSP_OMZ_AT15124 metaG | ecosystem: Environmental > Aquatic > Marine > Oceanic | place: Pacific Ocean | collected 2015-01-07
CAGTGCGGCGGACTGCATTCCCTTCCACACATCCTTCATCCCCATCCATCTGCCAGACGAAGCGGGTGTTGCCGACATCATTTTTTGAATGGAGGATATCGTCCCGGCGAAAGTCTTGGAAAGAGCCGGGCCTAGAGCCTCGCTGGTTTCTTCCCCCCACATTTTTGCTTCCTCTTTTCGGCGTTGACTTTCGGGCATTGCCCCTACGATCTTTTCTTGTATGCCACGCAGCCCTCCCAACCTAGTTCGTATCCCCGCTAATTCTTTTCTGTCGTCCTGTTTTCCCTCCCTTTCAAATTCTGCTAACAGTCGTTTCCTCTTACGTTTTTCCAACGCAACTTCGCGCTTTAGTTTGTCAGCTTCCGTTTTTCTATCATCTTCTAGCTTTTTCTGTTTTTCCCTTTTCCTTTGAGACTCTTTCCAAACTTGTAGTCTTTCCCACGCCTTGCGTTCTGCATCATATACACTAGCCACACTAGCCATATCCTTCGCGGCCAAGTTGGACAGGGCTTCGGATTTTCGACGATTAAAATCCTCCTCCCATTTTTGGCGGTCTAGTTGTCTTTGAGCTTCGTCGGCGGCTTCCGGTCGGCCTTGCGCCCTCAGGGTAGCAATCCGCAGGACATTTGATCGATGCCGCGGGGCCTTCGACAGTTTGGCCTGCAAGGCTTTTATTCTGTCTTGTGCTTCTAAAAGTTCATCGGCCTCCGTTTCGGCTTTTGTTCTGCCAGCCCTTTTTTTCATAAGGGCATCGTATCGTTTGTTGGCCGCTTTTTCCATCTCAGCACTTTCCTTTTCAACCCGTTTTCTTACCCCTATCCATTGGAAAGTAAGCGTTTGCCACATCTCACGCAGACCCGCTCCCTTAGTTAAACCAACAAACAGAACGGATAGACTGGCACCAGCAGCAACAATCGCCGCCGCCCAACCACCGACAGCAACGGAAAGTCCGCCGAACAGAGCTTTAATCTTTATCAAACCACCGGCTACTCCAGCAAAAGCCACCTTGGACAAAGCAAAAACCTTGATCAGTCCATCCCACGCCTTTGCCACCAATCCGATTCCCATTCCTAAAGCACCGAGGCCCGCCGCAGCCAGCACCGCCACACCCGTCACTTTTTTGACCGCAGTAGGAAGCAGATTTACTAACATCAAGAATTTAGTTAGCTTAGTAATAATTGGGTCCATCGCTCCACCCATTTCAGCAAACAGAAGTTTGTAAGATTCTTTCAATTTGCCCAATCTACGGGACAGCGTTCCGGCGGCTTTTGTTTCGGCTTCCATCGTCATGCCCGCGGAATTCGTAACATGAACCAAGTCTTTCGCCAGCCCTGTCGCATCTTGCATGGCGGCGGCAACACCCTTCAATCCTCGAATGTTCGGGAAGAGAATAGAAGCCTGATCCATAGACAAGCCATTTATCTTTTTCATTACGCCGGTAAAGCCTATGGCTTTTAGGGTTGATACACTCAATTCAAATCCCAACTCTCTTGCAAGTTTTCTACCTTCAGAGGTGGGCTTCAAAAAGGAACGAATGGTTCCCACTACGGCGGTCATCGCCTGATCCGCGTTAATTCCAGCACGGGTTATGGTGGAAATAGAAGACAGTAATTGATCGAGTGAAAGTCCGGAGGTGGCGGCTGTCGCGGCAACCTTACCTATAGAACTGGCCAATTGTTCATATGTGAGTTTTCCTCGCTTCACCGTGGCAAATAGTTTATCGGAAATCTGCATGGCATCTTCGGCCTTCATGCCATACGAATTCATTATTGTTGTGATTGCATCAGCAGAAATGGCTGTGTCTGTAAATCCAGCCCCAGCCGATAGGACAGAGACTTTCAACACCCCCAATGCTTTACTGGCTTCAATACTAGCCGATAAAATATCATACAAACCTTTGCTCAACGTCGCGGTTGATTGACCAAATTCTATTGCGAGGCTCTTCAGTCCCCGTTCATAATCTCCCATAAAATGAGCTGTGGATTTATCAAGCATGGTATTAACCATAGCGAGTTGTTTTTCAAATTTCACAGCGGCCCAAACAGCGGCGGCGGTCGCGGCTCCAGCTATAAGAAAAACTCGTTTTGATGTTTGACCAAGTCTCACCAATCCAGCATTAGAGACTTTCAGACGTGAGCCAAGGACCTTCATCTTGGCACTAAGGGCAGTTAATCCCCGCGATCTGTATTCAACGTATAGGTCTGCTATTTTTGCCATCGGAACTTATAAATATCGCCGGGGGAATAATCCCCTTCTCAGCAATTCTCCTCTGCGTTACTGCCGGGTCTTCCCTTGCAATCCTGCCCTTGCTCTTACCATCACCCTCAAAATGAGCGTGAATTTCAAAAACATCTTTTAGCCTCGCATTAAATTGAGGTATAGTTAATTCAAGAATCTGTTTCGTCGTATACCCGTACTTCCAAGCTAAAAGGGAGAAGGCGTAATCCCACTTTAATCGATCTCCTCCCTCAGTAGGTTTTTTGCTTCTTCCTCCGGGACATTCAACCCCCCCACAATCGCATCCAGTTCTTCAAGATCGGTCTCATTGAGTTTCTGTTGAACTTCTTCTAAAGTAAGTTCGGGTTCCTGTCTCATCATCAGTCGCCACAACATAAAAATAGAACCCTCTGGAGAAATAATCTCCTCGTTTAGTTCTAACTCACTAATGGATTGAGAAACAAGATCGGTGATAATCATTCTACGTTCAGTTGCATCCATCCCCTCAGCAGACTTACGGAAGTCCTCTATTCGTTTACTACGAATGTAAGAACGCAGTGCGATAAAATCGCCCACAGAGAAAGGTGTGATTTCATACTTCGTGCCATCGATAGTAATGTACACGCCAGCACCAGCGGCTTTTTCAAGTGAGTCAGCCATAGTACGACTCCTATAAACAACTTAACGGCGACCTCGGTCCCGTTGTTACACAGATTCAGTGCCTATGCGATACGTGCCCTGAAAATCTAATGATTCGTTGAGCAAAGTATCCACGGCGGTATTCGGATGGATTCCGTTTATGATTCCCCAACTGGTATAATATAGATCGTTCGGCTCGTCAGTATAAAATCTCAGTATGCCTCGTTTTTGTATCATGAGCGCGCCAAGTGGATTTATCCAATGGCGTTCCGCGGACCCGCTCCAGCCGATAAGCCCAGCCTTGAACCGCCTCCATCCGGTGCTTACAAAGTCGGTCACGTCGTGTGTATCACAGGTAACGTCGAATCCCCAGTTGGTGAACCCTCCGGCCTCCAACACCATCGGCACGTGGCGGTACGTGGCCACAACCGCGGCGTCGCTGGCGGGAGCAGTGCCAAATGTGATTGTCCCTTTGGGCGTGAGCGTGAAATCATTACCGAGGGTCCTCGCCGCTCCGCCGACGGTCACCGTCAGGTTGTCATACTCCACGTTCTCGTAGTCGAAGGAAAACGCCGTCTGGCTTCCAGTTCCAGTACCGACTGCCTCGCTGGTTTCAGTATCGTATGTAGTAGTTATCCAAGAGGCGTTCGATATCGTCCCGTCATTATCATTACCCGTCGTGTCGTCGGCGTTGGTCCCGCTACCTTCGTAGAGCATTAACTCCATACCCACTTCGGTGGACAACGCGTCGGGGAACTTGCCCTTGTTCAGATCGCTGATCTGCGCGGTTGACAACTCGGTATCATAGATGCGAACCATTCCTATATCGCGCACGCTTGTGTTGGTGGTGTTGCCAATGATCAAATCCGAACCATTCGCAAGATTTCCAGCAGCACCCGAATCCGTGACAGCCGTGCCGTTGTTCACATAGAGATTGATCGCAGCCGCCCCATCCGTCGTCGCGACAAGGTGAACCCACTTGTTCGTCGCGACACTAACGGAGGAAGTCGCCGTCTTAGTGCTGGAATCACCGATCACCTGAAATCTGGCGTCGCTGGAGTTCACAATCTCTAGTTTATAGCCGCGCTCCGCGCCGTTCTTGTTCACAATCTCGCCGTCGCCCGCGGCCGGAATGCGGCACCAACACTCGATGGAGAAGGCATCTCCACCACCGACGAAATCCAACGAAGCCGCATCCGCAACGGTGATGATGTCGTTCGTCGCATTACACGACAAAGCGTACTGCTTCGCCAGATGAAAGCTTCCGGCGTATCCAATTATCTCAGCCATAATAAGACCTCCTCAATCTTCCAAGGTCAGATTATGTATAACTCAAATCGGAATTACCTTGGAAGTCCATTGATATCGTTTGAACACCATCCACAGCAGTGGAGTGATGCCAGCCCGTGCAGATTGCGTTGCCGGACAGGTAGTTGGTGCTGTTGATATACAGCTTCAACGTAGCGTTGCTACCCACGTCCGAGGGGACGATGCTATTCGTCGCATCCGCAAACATTTCGAACGAGCCGCTCCAGCCCTTCAGACCAGCGAGGAATCGCCGCCATCCCGAACTCGTGAAGTCCGTGATGTCGTGCGTGTCACCAACAAGGTCCAAAGACCAACCCGTTGTGTGATACGACACGTCAGAGTCAACAATAACACCGAAGTCAATCTGTCCACTGTAACCAGTTATTTCCGCCATGATGCCTCTCCTCTAGTTTTTAGGTGTATCGTACTCGGTAATCCACCGAATGCATCCACCCGTCTTCCGTTTTTATCGGGCCTTCGCTGCCCTCTCGTATGCACCCTATGTGCGTAAAGCTATCATAGGTCAACGTCGCCCTGTTGAACAACAAGTTCAAATCCGAATACACCGTTTCTATCGGATCAACATTTGACGAGTCGTCGAAAATCAAGAACCTGACAATCGCGTCCTCCCACTCGCCCGCGAACGTGTGGTGGGGCAGTTGCGCTTGAATGGTAAAGATAATCCAAGGCATCGATGGCACGCTGGTCCCCACGCGTGGGGGGACCTGCTCGTAGAAGAAGTCGCTACCCACGGCGTTGTACAACGTGGAGTTCGCCTTCGCCTTGGTGAAGATTGCTTTTATCAACTGCTTCATATCTTGCCCATCGGCCTTCTGAATATACTCTCAACTATCTTTTGTGCTGCTATTAAAGCTGGCCACATAAATGGTCTTGCTTTCATGCGGCTGGTCCCAAACTCCAAAGTTTTCCCATACTTTACATTGGTCCCAACACGACTTATTGGCAACGTAGGATGAAGCCAGTGAGTTATTCCTCTTCTTAGTCGTCCTGTCTGCACTCTCGGAACCTCGCCGGGTCTCGATCTAAATGAGCTTATCTTCCCAGCTCTTTCTCCGCTCTTAGGATCAATCATTGTTCGCTTAGTTCCGGCTTTTACAACCGCAGCTCCGCTTTCAGTTCTACCGCCTCTGTGCATAGACTTCTTGATAAGATTCTCAACAACCAAAGCAGATTCTAAAACATCCTTACGTGCTTTACGCATGATGTTTCTCTTCACCTGTTCTCCATGCCATATCAACATTATGCTATACTCGGTGAGATTAACTGCATCTCGACTTCCATGTGGTGTCCCATCCTGTCGATGTCCCTCACCAACTTTATGTTGTACACATTTCCGTCTGCGTCCGTTACGGTGTCGTGGACCACGATGGTCTTGTACTTCCCTTCGCAAAACATCTTGTGTGTTGATACCTCGCGTTCCGAACCATATATCGCTTGCTCCCTACCAGACATCGGTTGAATCCTGCACGGCATATTACCAAATCGTATCGACTCAACTTCGGTCACCGTGCCATAATCGTCCTTGGTCGCCGTTAGCAGCTTCACCGTCGCCGTATTATTCATAAGGCTGCGGAATGTCATTATGCTCCGTAGATCAACGTTCGCTTGTATGGCGCGAGTTTCATTGACACCATATTGCTGACCTTCTCCTTGCCCGTTGAACTGAATACCGCGCCCAGCCGGTCGGCCATCGTGTAGGAATAGTCGCCGATTTTTTCCGAACGCAACGAGGAATCCTTCTGAGTAATATCAAATAACATCTTCACCAGTTCGGCACACGCCGATTCGATGTCGGGGGGCACCGTTGCGTATCCCGCGGTGTATTTCACATAGATGTTGTTATGTCCGTAGTCCCATATGAACGGGTTGTAAAGTCGCCCGTTCTCCGGATACACTTCCACGCTGTCCTCGCACTCCTCGGGGATGTCCAAGTTCACCAACACTCCGTTCGCATCGCGGCTCGGCACTTTCACGCAGTCCACGGGATCGTAGTTACTGAACGTGGAAACCACCGACCCATCCCATCCGGATACGGCATCGATAGCCACAGCCAACGCAGTAAAGGTGGCGTAGCTCGCCAGCGTTAGTTCTGTCGTCGCTTCCGTTCCGTCAATCACCGTCGTCAGTCGGAGGGTGCTGTTTGTCACCTCCACGCGAGCGCGCTGCGCGGTGCCCGTAAAACTCACGGTAGCCGCGGTATTCCGCGATATCGAAATCATGTTGGTCCGGATTATAGGTATGTTCTCCAGCCACAGGTCGGGCTTGCCATCCCCGTCCCGATATTCGGTGTAAGTATCACTGGTCACAACGTACCCCAGTTCTTCATTTATCATGCGCGTCGCGTATCCGATCAGCAGCGACAGAAGGTAGTTGTCCTCCACCGTCAACGTAACGGCGTTGGTCGCGCCGTTACAAGCCGTCGCAGCCCTCAGGTTCAAGTCGCTGGCGGGTGGGTTTCCACTGCCAATGGCAATCGCGGTCCAACCCGATACGTCGTTGATCGTATCGGCAACGCCGGAAATCGTATCGGAGTCGGTCTCCGACAGGTCAATAGTAGTAGTCCCGGCATCGCCCCCTCCGGTTATTACAAGAGAGACAGTATTGGCGTATGTATCCGAAACAGTCACCTCAACTGTAGCCGCCGTCGAATCACCAGCCGAGCAATACAAAGATATCGCGTCTTCCGAGATATCCTCGTCGGTCAGGTGAAGATACGCCTTCAATTTTTCTACTGTTATCAAATCAGCCATGTTATCGTAATAATAGATTCCAGATGTTCAGTATTCCCAGCCCGGCAAGGAACGCCACGAGAACGAAAAACCGCTTACCCAGACTCGATACATCTTCCCGCACTTTGCAAGTATGGTATCTGGTTTCGAGGAAGCCCTCCATAATTTCCTTCGCTCCCTCCCTACCTCCTTCGCGGGCCACGTCCTTCACCCACTCCTCCAAGGGCACGGGGATGTTTATCTTCGAACCGTTTATATCATTCACCTCGCTCATGCTGCTTTTAGCTCCTTAAACAAATCTGCGAATGATTGTGCGGTTTTCCTCACATCAAATTCCCGTTCAGCCGTTGCCCGATTCTCTTTCTTCTTCTCCGGTGACCTTTCCTCCCAACATCGCTCCATCGCCTCGACGAACTCCGGCAGGTTCTCCGGGTCAGCCGAGTATGGGGTGTAAGGATTCTGACTGCCCGCGACCACGCTCAACCCGCAGGCCATCGCCTCTCGGATTGTCCTCGTCGCCATTACGTGCGGGGTGATAAGCATATCCGCCACGTTGTAGAATCTTTCTAGGTTCGGAACGATAGGGGACACCTCGCCCAGCACTCCCCGTTCCTTCAGGCATTCCATTATCACGCCTCGACCACGATCATTATTGTCAACACCGTACATATGTAGTTTCGCCTTTGGGTGCTTCTCTGCGAACAACGCGAAGGCGTGTATCACGTGGAACGGGTCCTTGTCCTTGCGCCAAATGTCAGCGACCATTACGTTGATCTCGCCGCGGTGTTCACCGTAGTCGTATTCCGATTCCGTCGGCTTCCAGAAGTCCAAATCGACGAACGGGGTGAACACCCGCACGTCCTTGAACAACAGTTGCCAGTAATGCTCGAATCCCGGCCACAGGGTTACCATGACTTTCCATCGGTCATCCTTGTTCATCTTCTTGTACATTTGATAGATCGGCGTCTCACCACTACGCTCTATCCTGTATGAACTGTTCGGTCTACCGTGCGCCACGTGAATTCTCGGGGCGTTGACTTTATCAAACCGCTCGTCCAGTCCGGTGTGAGACACTATCACATCGCTCTGTTCAGCGAATTCCCACGGGGCCACGAGAACCCCTCTGTCTGCGGACCACGCGGGCGGGCGCGTGCCGATGTTCCGTTCGCCTACCACAAAGTCCACTTCCTTCTTGCAGTTCGGACACACGCCCTTGTGCTTTATCAGTCGTCTTCGCCCCTTCACCTCATACACGGAGGGCTGGGGGTCGAATATCGCGGCGTTGATACCGAGTTCCCGCTCTGCCAACACCAGTTCGCGAGCCGTCTCGTAAAGGCCACACTGATGCGGGGTGGTCGGTGCAACATGTACGACTTTCATCTTCCGCTTACGCCGCCGCATTTTCCGACGCTGTTGTTCCCGTTGTTCTTTCTTGATGTTCACTAGGCTGCAACTCCCACTCCCGTTCCCACGGGACTGTTTCTGCGGCGAACGTCCGTACTGTTCCCGCCTAAATCTTTGGTGGCTTCCAACCATAGAACACCTGTCACGTCCACATCCGAAACTGCTCCGCCGTATATGATCGCCCTATTTGAAGTCGTAGTGGAACAACCTGTTCCTCTTATCGTTCCCGTACTGGTTATACGAGCCTCGTCTAAAACCATATGATGCCCGTTACCCCCAGCTACTTCACCCATTGAACTTATATTAAATTGGCCTGTGCCAAGGGTCAGCCGCCCATCCTCCGAAGGATTAGGTGATGCCGCATTACCAAACTCCACGTCGCCCAAGTCGCCGCCCGCGCCGTCGGTAAAGGTAAGGCCAGAGAAGGTGTTCCCAGACCCTCGCAACCGGAGCGTCGCACATTCCAATCTTGCCGACTGAGTTATTGTGAAGCCGGGACTCCCGCCACCAAGATACAACAGCACATTGGGACACAGGATTGGAGTATTGTTTGAACGGGAAGCCGCTTGCCACACAAGAACCGTCCCGGTTGTCACCGTGCCCTGTATGTCAAGAAAGTTATTTGCCGGTGGTGTAGTCGCATAAAGATAATCGTCTTCCCCATCGCCCCCAATAGTTGCCCCCGCCTGAACGGTTATCTTACTAGCATCCACCCTATCTGTACGGGTAATATTTGCACCACTCACGACAACATAATGAGCCATTTCATGTGTTGTGGTATTCCAATCAGCATCGTTCGTTCCGCTATGATAAAAGGTTCCACTATTGGATAGCGTCCCTCCAGCATAGGATAGATCACCCTTAACAACAGCATCATTACTCGCCATATTAAACGTGCCTGTCGTCATCAAAAGATTCTCACAATACAAATCGTCAGTCTGTGTGTGAGTTCCCCCCGTGTTTATTTCATAATGCCCATCGGAAACCGTATTGCACGTAATGAGGCCCGTACCGTTCAACAGGAACTCCATGCCCGTGCAGTCCGACATCCCGGCAGTCTTCACGAGGTCACTTTGGCATTCTATCTTGAAGTCCGCCGTCGCGACAACTTTTCCACCAAGGACGCACCGCCCGTTCACGTCGATCACCCTCTCCGCACCGGCAGTCTCCGTTAAAACCCCGGTGTAGTTCGTCATATCCATCCCGGCCAACTCCACGTTCGCTTGCGTGACGTTGAGCGTCACGTTGCCGGATGTGTCGGAGTATTCCGTGGTGTCGGCGTCGGAGGGGATCAGACCGCCGATCCACGTTCCGCCAACCACATAATTACCACCACCAGCAGTGGGTTTAACATTCGCCATGTTCTATCCTAATCGTGGAACGCCGTCACATAAATATTCCCAGTAGCCGCGGCAGTCACGCACTTATAGTGCAACTTCGTTTGTCCGCGACACGGAATCCGGTGCGTCTGCAACTTGTAGTAGATCGCCCCGTCGGTGGAAGGGTCTCCCGTCGCCGAGTCGCAGATAAAGTGCATATCCTCGTCTGAGGATATATGCAGGAACCAACTGTTCGCCGTAATGGAAAGTTCCGTATTCGCGTCCCAGTCGGAAGTCGTCGCCTTGGTTCCAAGTGCTGTTTGATTTGCTGGAATCGTTGCATCCCTTACCAACAAAACGTCCGACTCCATCCCATCCGTATCAACCGCCTGTGAACTCACTCGCCAAAATGCCATGGTTTCACCTCTACCTTACTTGCCAATAAAATGTCAGCGTTGTATCACTAGATGCACCAGACGCTGAAAAACGAATTCCATTTAGACCCTTCACGCTCCAGTGCATTAAACCTGTAGTGCTTTTCGCCAACGTAGTCATGTCTTGATTACAACCTGCAAGCGGACTGCGCATAGATGTGGTGTAATCACTGTCTACTGAAGCCACCGTGTGCCAACCTGCCGTGGCGTGTGGGCGTACCTCTGTTGTGAAAGCATCTAGAACGGCGTCAACACCGTTTCCAACTTGAACCCACAGATTTGAACATCCCTCTTGAGGTTCAATGGTGCAGATCACCGGAGTTGAGGCATCTGAAGCGATACCTGTTGCTGATCCCTTCCAACCACTTGTAGCCATTTTATTCTCCTAGTGGCCGGAAAGAATACTTTGCGCGTGTCATTCTAACGGCCATGCTCAATCTTGTGTTTCACCTTGCCTTACCGAACGAACAGAAACACGATGTCTTACGCATCGTTCGGCTTGTATTTGAATGTAACTGCGGCGGGCGAGGGTTGCCCCGCCCATACCACAACCTCGATTAATCTACGTCCGCCGGTGCCTCAATAGCTCCGGTCTCAACAACTTCCACCGGCTCCCTGCCCATCGCCTCATCTACTGATCGAGTCTCAATAATCTTTGCGATTGGGTTGTCCTTACCGTTGTCCGTCTGCTCCGTGAGTTCCTTCGCTATTCTCTCCGGCACCCACACGTCCGCCGTGTCGAAATCCCAATCCACTCGCGTCACGGCCTTGTTGCCTTCGAGGGCCAACTCGGCCCTCTTCGTAGGATAGTAATCTTTGCCTTTTCGCGTTTTCGTTTCGGGGTCGCCCGTGCCATCGTCAATTCTTACATAACACTTCGGGAGCAGTCTGATCTTTACCGTTGCAGGTTCATTCTTTGCGTCAAACTTATACGCCATGTCAATTCTCCGGCGAGTCGGTTCCGATTGGCAACCGTTCTCCGCCTTAAACCCAGCCGTAAGAATTAACCCACGACTGAGTGCTTATTATGCGCTAATATGTAACGCTGTGTCCGTATCGGAGGTAAACAAAGCTCCAGTCTTGTTGGGATCGGACGTTTTCAAACCCGTAATATACATCGTGTCACTCGAAGACGTAGGTTCATACCACAACTTAACATCACCAGAATCACCGAACTGGAATTGCTGGGTGTCACTGACACGGATGTCCGCGCCCTTCGTCAGAACGACGTTGTTCCCGTCTTCGTCATACTCAATAGCAAAGTCACCGTCAGTACCGAAGTAAAACAGCCTGTCGTCGCGCATGAATACGGCGTCGGGATACCGCTCCAACGCCGTGCCGGTTTGTCTCGTTGAACCTATACTCGTTGTAGCCATTAATCTCTTCCTCTCCGACCCAACCCGATTCCGTCTTGCTCAAGCCACCTGACTGGGTAGGTCTGCCAGAACGTCAGGTCTGTACCAAAACGGAACCAAACCGCCCTCGCGGGCGCGCTCGTATGTGCGGGCGCGCCCGCGGGGAAATCAATTTTAATACGGGGTACGTCCGCCAGCGAACGGCGATTCCTCCAAATCGTGGCCAATGAAAGCTGCCGTGATTTTGGAACCCGTTCCGTCACCGTCGAACTGCACGTTGACGTAACGAGATACGTTCGGACAAGTCAGAACGTACATGCCTATCTGGTCGATTGTGGCAATACTGTTGGACGAGAAGGTCAGATCAGATATTGCTGTATCTGATTCAGCCCTCGCATACGCATACGAAGTATCGCTCTCAATCTTCACCTTGCCACAACTGTCGGACGGAACAGCCGCCCCAGCCGTGCCACTGGTCATAAAGTCCGACTCCCGACTCGTCCAAACTTCGACATTGTTAATGTCGCTACCACTCGCCGGGTTATAGAACAACATAACCGTTCCATTAGTCGCCGTCCCCACGTCAATGTGGGTCAAAATTGAATCCGTAGTCGCAGCCGTGGCCCTGTCGGTGGCCAGACAAGCGAAATGAGAAACTGCTAGTATGCCTTTCATATTTTCAATCCTCTTTCTTTATGCGCTGATGCCCTTGATAACTACGAAGGCTTCAGGCTGTTTGGGCAGGCAACCAACATATTTAACCAGCCGAATCCAAACCTGATCGGCCGCGAACGCCGTGTCCGCTTCGGTACTGGTATCAATACGCAACCCGCCATTTTCACCAATGAGGAACTCGCCCCAGTTGCCGCCGACGATGTAGCTCTCGTTCGCGGCGGGACGCGCGGAGGCAATCGGAACCTGCGTGGTGGTCTTCAGCGGCGAACCATACAGAGTCGGAATCCGAGCCGCTCCAGCGTTATCCGCATAGATGTACCGGCCTTCGGCGTCCTTCAACTGACGGAGAGTGTTGACCGTGCGCGGGGCGGTAATCCAACCGTTCACCCGCAGCGCGCCGTTACAACTATTCTCGACCTGATATTCAGCATCCAGAATATTGTCGAAGTCAACCACGGCACTCAGGTCCGTCGAGTTCACCCGCAAATTGTAGTACAACCCGAGAGGCTTTTCTCCACCTGTGCCTTCCAAGAACACTTTATCCTCTTCCAACGCCAGTGCCTTGGCTAGTTGCTGTCGCACCAGTGCGTCGATGCTGATGTTAGCGTTCATCAACAGCTCTCGGGACATCTTATACAAACACACAGCCTTCTTGGCTTCGAGCGTGTCGTCCCCGAACTCCAGCGTGGTGTCCTCAGTTATCGCGGTGTTCTCGCTGCCCCAACTGATCACCGGGCCGGTATTAACTCGGTTGAACCGAATCTTGTCCGTCTCCATCTGAATGACCTGCACGCCCGGCATCGAACGCACAACCGAGGTCGCCTGAAGGAGGGGGATGATCTCACTGGACAACTGCGTGGGGACGAAAACCCCGCCGCGGTGCCCGTGGTCCTGACTGAGTGCCTTCTGGAACATGCCCTTTTCGATCTCGGCTTCGTCCCAAATGCCCAAACATACGCCGCGGAGATACTTGCTGATCGAGGCGTTCTTTTTGACCACCTCAATATGCGGGTCTCCGCCGCTCTTGCGTAAGTTTACCTTCGTGTTCGCGGCGATGCTCTTGCGGAAAGTTTCCCTCAGCCGCTTTTTAAGGGCCACTTTCTGTTTAGCTGTCATTTTCATATCTGTACTTCCTTTAGTTATTCCGTCTCACTGGTGGCACCCTCAGCAACTTCCTCAGCCAAGGCTTCCGTAGTAAGCTCGTTGACATCCACTTCTTCCAACTCTTCGTCCGTAGGTTTCGTTACAGCAGCCATCTCCTCCTTGACCTCGGCGCGAATCTTCTCTTCGAGTTCCGCGCGTTCGGTGGCCCTGTTCGCTTCGGCTTCCGCCTCCGCCTTCTTCTCGTCCCGCAAGGCTTCCACGACGCGAGTGGTCACGGTGTTTGCAACCTCTTCCTTGACCTTCTCCGTGATTCTGCTGACGATTTTATCCTCGTCCAGCACGGAACCTGCTACATCTTTGTCCATGACTATCTCCTCGTCTATGTCATCTTCCACCTCGGTGGCAAGTTTGACGACGGCCTTGACGGCAGACACTAGGTCTCCGGGCATATCATCTTCATAGACTTTGATTATCTCTATCTGTTCGGCCAGCCCCTTTGCAAGACTGCCGTCAATCTCTTCGTCGGTGTCGGGCACGAACGATTTGAGGATTTCCAAGTCCTTCTCGTCGGCCAGTTCCATCTCACCCTGTGGAGAAGTCCCGTCCGGCTCCTCAACCAATTTCAAATTCTTGGACATCCGATAAGTGCGATAGCCCCGGAACCCTTTGTTGCTGACCCCCTTCGACGTGGTGCTGTACTCGCAGCTCAACGTGGTATCATTGTCACCCACCGGGGAGTAATACAGAGAGAAGCTCCGGGGGGCCTGTATCGTGGTGCCGTTGATCACGAGCGACGTGTCGTCCTGCGCGCCCTTGGTGGAGAATGAAACATCTAGACTGATATCCTTCTTCTCCACGTCCCCGTCATTCTTGAAGAATAAAAACGGGGTGGCGTTCGCGGGCCGGTTGACCCATGACACCTCTTGAATTTGCATGTTCTTCAGTCGTCGGCGTTTTCGCTTTGCCATCTCGTTGACCGAGTTCGATCAACAGCACCGAGGCAAGCGGATAAACAGAGTCCCTGCCGGGTCTGAAAAACTCGTCCCTCTACAACCATAAGGTTCCAAGAAACCCCAAATATTCAACAAAATATTTACCCCCACCCAAAATACGCCATAAGTCTTTATACCACAAGGAGATAAAATCTTACAAATATTTTCGATTTTCTAAAGTTTTTTCTTGACGTTGCCGATATGTATGATAGAATACAGTTGTCATGGAAAAGGAAAACACAAAACCTCAAACCGGAAAGGAAACGAAAATGAAGTACCCCGAACTTACCGAGATGGAGAACAAGGTCATCGCAGCAATCAAAGTGGATGAGATTTACAGCCAGTCGGACAGCGGTAGTTGTTGGACCTGCGTCGAGCAAATCGCCGAGGACTCGGGACTGGCAGTCAACCAAGTCAAGGGCGTGTTGGGTAGCCTGCAAAAGAAGCGAGTTCTGTTCATCGACGAAGACAACGGGGCGGGCGACGAAGGCTCAATCACCGTAGCAGAGCAATACAGGTAACCAATCGTGAAACCTCAACAGGGAAAGAAAACTGAGATGAGCAACGAGACAAAGACAGACGGCTGGTTTCCGGTCAACCTCTTAGACAACCTGCAAGAGAAGATCGCCCGGCTGAACCGACGGGCAGCACGGCTCGGGCTTGAGCCGCTGGAACTGATAGTAACTGACGAGCGAGAAGTAATGCCCGTCGGCGAGATTCAGGGCTGGGACGGGAACACCGGACTTCCCTGCTCCCATACCATCTTCCACACCTGCGCCAGAGTACAGGTCATCGGCAAGGCCCCGAAGCTGCACGGGTGGTTCTTCGTGGCACGCATCGAACATACAGACAACACCAACCTCCTCTACTCAGTGCCGAACGAAACCGTGCCAGACGAGTACTGGCAAGCTGAGGCATGGTGCGATCACTGCCAAACCACACGCCGCCGGAACGACACGTTCGTTGTTCGCAACGAAGAGGGCGAGTACAAGCAAGTCGGTTCCTCCTGCATCAAGGACTTTCTGGGTCACGACATCCCCCTCGGCTTCTGGCGGGTCTTCCGAGACATGGCCGATACCGACTGGCTGGACAAGAACTGCTACCCCCCGACGGCACGGGAATTCGGCTTGGAGGGCATTCTCAATCTCACCGCCGCCGTCATCCACAAGTTCGGTTGGAGAAGCCGACAGACAGCAGAGCTGGAATGCAAGGAAGCCACATCAGACACCGTGAGTAACTATTACTTCCACCCGCCGACCAAAGAGCAGAACAGGGTACAAGTTACTGACACCGACAAGGAACAGGCGAAGGCCGCTCACCAATGGGCTGCTGCACTGACCGACGAGCAGACCACCGGTAATAACTACCTGACAAACCTCCGAGCCATCGCCCAGAACGGAACGGTGACCGACAGAAGTTGGGGCATCGGCTGCTCCATCATCATCGCCCACAAGCACGAAGTCGAGCGTCGTCTCCGTGCGAAACTGGCCTCACAGCGTCAGGCCACCTGCGAGTGGATCGGTGAGGTCGGACAGCGAATAGAGATGAAGGTTCAATGTCTGCTGGTGAAGGAAATGGAAAGTCAGTTCGGAGTCACCACCCTGCACAAGATGGTTGATGAGGACGGGAACGAGATGGTGTGGTTTGCCAGCGGGACCCACAACAACCTCAACACCAACGAATGGTACAAGGTCAAGGCGACTGTAAAGAATCACGACACCTTCCGGGACGTGAGGCAAACCAAGATCAATCGGGTGAAGGTCGTCGAAGAACTGGGAGCCGTATAACCGAGAAGGAAACGAAAATGAGCGACAAGAATCCTCAACCCCGAACAGTCGGCGACAAGGTGTTCATCGGGAAGACCTCGTGGGTGAAATGCCCGAGGTGCGACGGGACCGGACTCGCAGTAGAGAGCAAAACCGTACATGATCCGGACGGTTCAGTCCGCGTGATCGAGAGCGAACTTTGCTCCCAGTGCTGCGGAACGAGCATGGTCAAAGAAGAGAAAGGAAACTGAAATGTGCGCGGACTACAACGCAGGTCTACAAGAGGATTCCGAAAAAGAAGAGATGAGTAAAATCTTCCGCTACGAATACATCCTCGGCACGAACAGGCCGGGGAAGGACGACAACAGTGAGCCTCGGCCATGCTGCCCACAAGTGATAAAAGCGGAAAGAAGAAAACGTATTGACACCTACCGGGCAATGGCCGAACACGAAATCCCCCTGCACATAGGAGTCAGACAATGAACGTACTAATCTTCACCGTGGGAATCGTCGGCATTGGAGTCGCTGCCGTGTGGCTGGCCGATGCCGTCGAAGAACTGATCGAGCACGGCTACTACAAGAAAGGGCAACGCAGATGACCACCAACCACGCGAACCTGACCGACTCAGTTCGAGCATTAGAAGACGAGTTACTTCGCACCGTGGGAATCTCCAAACACGGGAGCGACAGATTCCGCCTCGTCGCAACGCTGGAGATCGACAACTTCCTCGACGATCTGATTCATTGGAACGATTGCTGTGGAGTATCCGAGGTGTTCGGTGTAACAGAATTCGGACCGGCATAACATAGGAGAAATAACATGAGCGAAGGGATGTTGAAAAAACAGGCGGTGAAACGGTACGTGATGGATCGGGTTGCCTTGCTGAGACCGTACTGGGATTGCAGACAGTTCAGCGCGTCGGCGTACCCCGTGATCGAGGCCGAGTTCAGGGTGCTGTTAGACCGAATGATCGAGAGACAGCCCACGCTCGGCAAAACCTTCAAGCCAGAACTACTAGCGTAGAAGAAATGAAATGAGCATAATGATAGCCGACCTCGAACGGGAAATGAAAAAGTCCGGCGAAACGTCGAGTGCCTAAAAATGCTGTGCGATTCGCTGGACAAAACCAAAGCGGACAAAGACGGGCTGGTGATGAATCTGACCGCCGACCTCCAATCCGTGCGGCAGATGTCGCAGAGCATCGTGCTGGCAATGGACCGCCTCATTAGAACGTGGACTTTCTAGGAGAATGAAAATGAGAACGATTAAAGTTGAACACATCCGAGAACCGCTGTGCCGCGTCATGGCAAACCTGAACCACCTGCGGGTTGCAGCCGCTCAGAAGCGGACGAAGCCCCGCGAAGTGGTCGCCCCGCATTGGGACTACAAGAATCTATACTGGGTCTGCCCTCTCTGCGGAATGGTGTACTTCGACTGGGAGCAGACGCTGCGGTGTATCAAGCGATGCGAGAAAGAAGGTGCGTGATGAGTTTTTTACCCCCCCTCCCAAAATACGCCATAAGTCTTTATACCACAAGGAGATAAAATCTTACAAATATTTCCGATTTTCTAAAGTTTTTTCTTGACGTTGCCGATATGTATGATAGAATACAGTTGTCATGGAAAAGGAAAACAACAAGATGAAAACTCAACAGGGAAAGGAAACTGAAATGATGAAGAAAATTCAAACTCTGAAATGCGTACAGTGCGGCAAGGAACTGGTCGGAAACATGACTACCGGCTCGGAAGATGAAGTAAAGTACGCTGAAGGCAAAATAACTGGACGGTTGAATTTCTGCTCTCAGGATTGCTGGGATGAATATGAATACGAACGCACTTTCGATACCAACCCCAGAATGGCAATGGGGCTGGTCAAGATGATATCAAGTTTGAGTCATTTGGATACTGCCGTACGTGAAGAAAATGACTTTGACCGCGAATTTGTAGTTAAAGGAGTTCGGATAGTTGGACAGCCGGGAATCCCCACGAAGAAGGCCGAACTGATCCTCGACACCTTCGAAGATTCCAAGTATCGCATAACGATTGAAAAGGTTTCGTAGTTACCAAGCGTGAAACTCCTAACCGGGAAAGGAAACTGAAATGACGACCACACACGAACTTGAACTGATGAGAGAGGCCGAAACCGAAGCCGCCCACAATCGAGTGGCAATGATGAACGAATCTTTTGAGGCATGGGTGGAAGAGATGGAAGCAGAGATCAAACTTGAGAAAGAGGCGGACGACATCGCCGACGACATTGAAGAGTACATGGAATCGAAGGCCCTTGAAAATGAAGAACAGGCCCAGACATTCTGCAATGACTTCTCCAGCGGCGTGCAGTATTAGAACAAGCGCGGGCATCAGCCCGCGCCTCACGGTCCAGCAGGGCCATGAGGCATGGGCTGATTAACCCAGTAGAAGGAAAGGAAACGAAATGACCAAAGTTAGAACCCATCAAGACCTCGACGAACAAGGTAATGCATTCTGGATCATCGTCCGGCAACGAGGCGGGGCGAAGTTCCACCAGACCAATCCGAAGACGAAGGAGGTCATCACCTACGGTTCCCTCGGTGAGGCCCTCGACGCCGCCGATGCCCAAGAGGTGAAGGACCACGGACGATTCACCTACACCATCGTCAACTCCCCGGAGTCTGATCGTCCGATGTACCAGATCACGATCAGGAAGCGTGGGAACAGGCGGGGTGATCGCGGCCAGTTGGGTGAGACTCATTATTTCGAAAACTTGGACGGGACCAAATTCCGAACGCACGACAAGGCCAAGGCGACGAAGAAGGCCAAACTGTATAACGAGATCGCATCGTGGTGTGTCTTCAAGGTCGAGACCGTATAGAGCAACGGCGCGGGCATCAGCCCGCGCCTCACGGTCCAGCAGGGCCATGAGGCATGGGCTGATTAACCCAGTAGAAGGAAAGGAAACGAAATGACCAAAGTTAGAACCCATCAAGAAGCGGATGCGTTGCGGCAAGAAGCGGCAGAGTGCGAGCAGCGTAGGCAAAAGTCAATCACCGACAGCGGGACCGATGGATTTGTAAGCCAGTGGGCAGATGGCCTGAACGCTCGGGTAGCCCGGCTGCAAGCCGACATTATCGAGGACGGCGGCGAGGCAACATTCACAGGGCTATTCAACCTAGAGGGTCGCCGAGTGCGAGCGAAGGTGATTGATGGCAAGTTCGGCCCGTGCTGGGCTTTCTGCGACGAGAACGACAAGTTCACTGGTCAATTCATTTCGGCTTTTCCCAAACGAGCGTCAACGATGATACGAAAAGGCTTCGAGGAGAAAGACGAACTCGCTCCGGCTCGCGCCAAGATTTGTGGCGGCAAAGGTCGAGGACTGAGAGGCGCGGCCAGTTGTTACGTTGCTGCTGTACGAACAGATGATGGGTATCCGAAGGACGCCATTACGGAAGCAGAGATCAAACTTGAGAAAGAGGCCGACGACATCTAACAGCTTTGCCCTTCGCCTACCGTCCTGCCCTTCACGGGGTGGGGCGGTTTTTTATTGGAGGCGGCGAGAATTGAACTCGCGTTAGCCGTTGAATCGGCTCTTCCCTGTCGCCCCCTATCGTATCCCGCTCAAATCCCACCGGCAGAAATTATACCACCCGTGATCGGGGTGCGTGAGGAACGACACCTGATACGGCTTGCTCCATCTACCTGATATGGCGTCTAGTTCGGTGCTACCGCACAGGCAACCGCACATTATCCCGAAAGGACCTGCTCCTGCTTGATGCCAGTGCGCCCTCATTCTATCGTCAAATTTCCTACCGGCTCGCATTCTCTTTACTGCTTCCCGTCCGTCCTCTCTGGCAAACCCACCGAACGGAAGTCCTTGATACGATCTCACGCTATCTCCGTGATCGGTCAAAATAATCTGTCCGCCAATATCTATCTCTGCTTTCTGTGATTTGTACTCATGCCAGTGTACGTTCTTGTGGTCGCGGAGCAGCAGCCGCACCATCTCCGCGATGATGTGATTGTACGAGTTCGTGCTCCGCCGCTTAGACCCCTTCTTCTTGGTCAGCCGCGAGTGATTGTCGGTTTTGATAAAATGCACGTGAACGACATCGAAGTGGGCGCAGAACGGCGATATGAACTTCTCGGCCAGCAGGTGGCTCACGTTCACCACAGCAACCGGGAGGGGGAACTCCGCGTACGTTATGAGTTCGTCGTGGATATTGCCGGTAACCATATCACCTAGAATCGGAATGTGGACCTCGTCGATACGATGACCGTGGCGTTCCGTGAGAATCCACTTGATCTCTTTGTCGGAAAGGAACGCCACCCGGCGTGCCGCGATATCAGTGTTGTACTTGTTGAACCCCTCCATCTCCTCTTCGTCAATCACCTCGCTGTAATGCCAGTCGGCCGCGGGCGCACACGCGGGCGTGTTGCGCTCGCTCGTGTGCGCGCGAATAGGCTTGACGAGTTTGGGGGGTGGGATGGTCTGCAACGCACTAAGAATCTCGTCGTTGAATTTCAATGACTCCCCATACCACTTGCGGAGGTGGGTATTGGTATTCTGGAGGGAACGTATCCTCGCCTCCGCTGCGGCCAGCCGCGACGCCACAGCCTCCTCATTCTTCACTTCCATAGCCACGTTGCCAACCGTCCCACGGGCGAACGTGAACCCCCGTTCCTTGAGGTTCCGATAAGCAGCCCGCACAGCCCACTCATTCGCCTTCAGCGAATCAACAATGATAGCCTTGTTATCTTCGGTCAGTTCATTTCTGGCCATACCGTTCTCCTCTCACCCCCATTATACGCCTTTGCCCCGTAAGTCTTGAATTATTTTTTCATCCACGAAGATAAAAATTCCCATGTGCCACGCCGGAGTGGACCTCGGCCAGTTCAAATCCATGATGCCAACGATGCTGCTGATGATACCGATAAGCCTACCCTGCTCGTCAAAAATCCCCCCACCGGAATCCCCGAAGGAGATTCCACCTGAATAAACGCCCCTCGTGCGTTTGCTTTTCTCGTGTGTCAGGTCCCACCGACAGAACACCCCCTCGTTGTAACCCGGCATGCTTGACGATCCGGAGAACCCGCACTTGGACAGACGCTGTCCCATACGCATCCAAGGACGCATGAACGGAACGACTGCCGCTCTGGCTTTCCCTCTCGGTACAATAGCTTCAAGCAACGCTAAATCATTTACAAAATCCTGTCCAATCACTTTCGCAGACGCGATGTAGACAGGCTGCGGCTGGCCGAACAAGTCGAAATCGTAGAACTCCACGACCAGTCTCGTCTGCAATTTGCGGGTTATGGGAGGCACGGCATGCGGGCGAACAATCACGCCCGTCATCGGTCTGAAGGGAACAAATTCAATCTTCCACAGGATGTGCGCCGCGGTGAGTATTTCAATCTTGTTCAGCTTCCACGACACCCATTTCACGCTCACCACGACACCGGACCCCCGAAGGAAACTCACCGTTGGACGAACGACGTGGTTGCGAATGCGGAGCGAACGCAGGGGTTCGCCACAACCGATCACCATCAGCACCAACATAAACGGGATGAGTCTCTTAATCAGGTTCATCCACGTCCTCCATTACCATGTCCGCGCTTCCGCTCATGCTGAACCCAGCGATCTTCCCTTCCTTCACCGCCTTCCACAATTCCTCCTGCTCCGGCGGAATGTAAGCACAGATGTACCAACTATGCTCGGGGATGGCCTCGCCGTTCTTCAACACCCTGTCGTCGGTGTAGAAACACTCAACGATGGGTGTTGTAACCGCCCGGCCCTCGTGCATGATTTTCATCCGCCCGCCCGTGCTCACCATCCAGTTTTTCATCGCCGCGTAGATTTCCGGACCGGCTGCGTAGTCGCCTTGTTTGTCAACCTCCATCGCAGTGTACACGATGCCACCGACGATTCGCTCCTCTTCGGATTTGATGAAGGTGCTCTCCTTCTTCACCGCAGCCTCCACCCCCGTCTTGTACTTGTGGGACTTCAGCCACGTGCGCGCCTGCGCGGGCGTGAACTTACCATCGGAGAACCGTATCGACACGACCTTCGACTTGCCTCCCTTGATTCCGAATATGGCGTGGATTCCGGAACCGAAGTGGTTGTTCTTACGGGCGAATGACGTGAACTTCTTGGAATCCAACTGCGCGGCGGCGTGCTCTCCGGGGTACGGCTTTGAAATGTAGTTCAGGGCAGGACCCCCAGAATCCCCTGTGTCGTCATCATCCTCCGGGTGACCTGACACCCCATCCCCCACGAGATCG
>Ga0098033_1000338_pt1 | contig 22214 bp, 16 predicted proteins | sample 1_EtaG_FD_75049 | JGI IMG/M metagenome (GOLD analysis project Ga0098033, IMG submission 75049) | Marine viral communities from the Subarctic Pacific Ocean - 1_ETSP_OMZ_AT15124 metaG | ecosystem: Environmental > Aquatic > Marine > Oceanic | place: Pacific Ocean | collected 2015-01-07
ATACATCTAATGCACATATTGCGTTTGGTGATTCTGCAGATGTTGATGTTGGAGGTTTTGTATATAATCATGATACAGATTCTTTACATATTGTTACTGAAGCCGCTAATACGGCTGTATTTGCTAATACCTATGGGGGTTCTCTGCAAATTGTTGGTGGAGACACATACTCAGCGGCGGGTCAGGCAGGCAAATTACATGTAAATGTTGGTTCTTCTGATGGTACAACAGGAATTTTTTTAGATTCAAATGATGTAGATCAAATAGGAATTTCAATTGATGCGGCACAAACAACTGCAAATATTTTTGAGATTAATTCTGATACAGCAACTTCAGGTCATGTTATGGCAATACATCATGGATTAGGAACAGGAACTTCTCATGCTATGACGGGTTCTATGCTTTCCATAACAGATAATAATAGTTCTACTTCTGCTAGAGCAGTTGTTGATATAAATCAAGATGCGACAGGTGCTTCTGGATCGTTAGGATTAAGAATTACTGCAGACGGTGGAGAAGGAATTCAGCTTCTACAAAATTCAGTAAGAACAGCAATGAATGTAGAATCATCTGGTGCTCATTCTACATCATTGATTATTTTTAAATCAGCCGATACTTCCTCGACTGGAGCAACTTTATATGTACATGGAGCAACTAGTACAGGTGGAACAAAAATTCTGCATGTAGCAAATAATTCCGCTGATATTTTTAACACCTATGCAAATGGATCTATCTATTGTACGGGTCCTATATTGTCGAATAACGGAACAGATACAGTTAATGCTAGATTACCCGTGAGAGATTCGGGTGGAACAGTTGTAAATACAACGTAAGGAAAAATGGCAAAACCTAGCACAAGAGAAGAATTAAAACAATATTGCCTTAGAAATTTAGGAAAACCAGTTATTGAAATAAATGTAGAAGATGATCAACTGGAAGATCGAATAGATGAAGGCTTGCAATTTTTTCAAGAATATCATTTTGATGGTGTTGAAAGAATGTATAATGTACATCGAATTACGGGTTCGACTGTTAAAATTGCTTCAAATACAGGTGCCTTTACAGTAGGCGAGAAAATAACTGGTGGAACATCAAATGCAACCGCAAAAGTAGTTTCTTCAAATACTTCAGTTATTACATTTAAAAATCATAAAGACACAGATGATATTTCAAATAATGATGTAACATCTAGTTTTTCAAATGGTGAAACAATAACTGGAAGTACAAGTGGATCTACTGCAGTAGCCGACACCGATGCATCATTGGTTACTTTTGGAGATGTAGATAATCATTATATTACATTAAATGATTCTATAATTGGTGTGACGGGTATTTTTGATATACAAGATACGGGTGGGGGACAAACATCAAGTGATTTGTTTTCATTTAGATATCAATTTCATTTAAATGAAATGCCGTATCTTACTGCAACTTCTATAATAAATTATAAGATGTCAATGCAACATTTACAATTGTTGAATGATATGTTTGTAGGAAAAAAACCCCTACGATTTAATAGACATCAAAATCGATTATATTTAGATATAGATTGGGGAAATGATGATCTTGAAGTTGATGAATATCTTATAGCAGAAGCATATAGAATAATTGATCCAGCAACATTTACAGATGTATATAATGATATGTTTTTAAAGAAATATACAACCGCATTGATTAAAAGACAATGGGGGGCTAATTTAATAAAATATGAAGGAGTTCAACTTCCAGGAGGAACGACACTAAATGGAAGAACGATGTTTGAAGAAGCAATACAAGAATTAAGAGAAACAGAAGAACAAGCATCTCTTAAATATGAATTACCAGTAGACTTTATGGTTGGTCCAGGATAATGCCTACAAACTCTTATTTTAATCACTTACAAAATGCCTCAGAACAAAATTTACATCAAGATTTAATTATAGAATCGATAAAAAATTTTGGCATAGATAACTATTACCTTCCAAGACAATATGTGAATGAGGATCTTCTTTATGGAGAAGATACTATTTCACAATTTAATCAATCCCATTTAATAGAAATGTATGTTAAATCAGTTGATGGTTTTGAAGGAGAAGGTGATTTTATTTCAAGATTTGGATTAGAAATTAGAGATCAGGTTATCTTTTCTGTGGCGAGAAGAAGATGGGAAAATTTAGATACTGGTTATGATAGACCAAAAGAAGGCGATATAATATTTCTCCCATTAAACAAAAAACTTTATGAAATTAGATTTGTTGAACACGAATCAATGTTTTATCAATTTGGTAAATTGCCTATATTTGATTTAACATGTGAATTGTTTCAGTATGATGATCAAAGAATTGATACTGGTATTGAAGACATAGATGATATAGAAGATAAATATGCTTATTCAATAGAAGTAACTCTTGATTCAGGAGGTTCAGGAAATTATGTAGAAGATGAATATGTATATGTTGGTAGTACTGAAAGTTCTGCTAATACAAAAGGAAGAGTAATATCTTGGAATTCTACTGATAGAGTATTGAAATTAACAGATTTGATGGGAACTTTTACGTTAAGTCAAAATGTAGTTGGAAATACAAGTGGTGCTTATTATACAGTTGGTACTACACCCAATACACAGGAATTTGTTAATGATACAACTGCAAATAATGTAACTATTGAAACCGAAGCAGATTCTATTATTGATTTCTCTGAAGGCAATCCATTTAGTGAAAGCAATTTTTAAGTTGTAGATTCTGGAAGAATTGTAATCATTCCCTCAACTACCCTTTCTTTTGTTACAGCATCCGCTTGGGTGTATTCAACATCATAAACATATAATCCTGAAGACATATTTGCTGTTTGAGTAGCATTAGCGGTTATGGTTACATTACTACCAGATACTGCCGCTGTAAACGTTAGTATCCAAGAAGCATTGGTAGTTGCATGATTTTTCTTCATTGAAGAAGCACAAGTACCAGTACTTATGGTCACATTTGAATTATTTGCATCTTTAGCAGTAAAAACTTTTTCAAAGTTACTGCCTTGATGCATTGTTAAATTTTCGCCTTGAGTTTTTATTGATAGTGCCATAAGACTATTTATACAACTAAATAATATTACAATCTTTATGGAGTATTATGTTAGGACAAACTTTTTATCATCAAACAATAAGAAAATACGTTGCGTTGTTTGGTACGCTATTTAATGATATTAATATTGAAAAAAAGGACTCGGGCGGTAATGTTTTATCTCGACAAAAAGTACCAATAGCTTATGGGCCAAAGCAAAAATTTCTTACAAGAATAAATCAAGATGCTAGTTTAGATAGACAAGTTGCTATTCAACTTCCTAGAATGGGATTTGAAATGACTGGTATTGCTTATGATCCTGTTAGAAAATTAAATACAGTAGGTTCATTGACACATAAAGAAACGATAAATGGAAATCGTAATGTTAAGAAGATGTTTAATCCTTCTCCATATATTTTTGATTTTTCTTTATACGCTTTTGTGGAAAATGCTGAAGATGGTACTCAAATATTAGAACAAATTCTTCCGTTTTTTACTCCAGAATTTAATGTAACTGTTAATATTATAACAGATATGGGTATCTCAATAGATATTCCAATTGTTATTCAAAGTGCGACAAGTGAAGATTCTTATGAAGGAGAGTTTTCTGCTAGAAGAACAATTATTTGGACAATATCTTTTATGATGAAAGGATTTATATATCCTGATATTAAATCTGGTCAATCAATTATTAAAACAATTGAAGTAGCATTTAAAGAAGTCTCTGGGGTCGGGGTCGATGCAAGTGATGAAATGTATCAATTATTGTTAGAAACTTCTAATCCTTTTTCACAAGATCAATTTCTGTTGGAAACAGGTAGTCTTCTTTTAACTGAGAATAGTACAACTGAACTCGGTCAGGATAATATAATCAGTAAAATTACAATTGTTCCTGAGGGAGGAGCAAACACATATATTACTCCAGGAGACGATTTTGATGCAAACACCACAATAACAGTTTATAGTCCACCAGTACGTTATGATGAATCAACTGGCACATATGAGTGAGATAGATTATGGTAAAAGATTTTGAAGATAAATTAAATGAAATATTAGAAATGCCATCTGGCTCTATTGTTAAAAAACCTATTGAAAGAAAAGTTGTTGCATCTAATCCAGATGATTTAAATACTGATTATAAGTATGTTCGTGAAAATATATACAATATTATTGAAAGGGGACATGATGCTATTGAAGATTTATTACAAGATGCAAGAGATAGTGGTAATGCTAGAATGTTTGAAGTTGTTGGACAATTAATTAAAACTGTTGGTGAACAAAATCAAAATTTAATAAATGTCCATAAACAAGTAAAAGATATCAATCAAGAAAACAGTACAGGACCCAGTTCAGTAACAAATGCATTATTTGTTGGTAGTACTGCAGAACTCCAAAAAATGTTAAAAGATAAAAAAGAATAGTGGCACATTTAGGACAAATCGACAGAAGAAATCCAGGACAGGTTGTTTTCACACGATATGTTACAGAAAATTCTGACTGGAAAAACTTGAAGCTGAGAATAGAGAATGGTCAGGTTGCGGAAATGTTCCAAGAAAATGTTAATGCATTAGAAAGCATGAATGTTACTATTCATCCAAGAACAGAAATAAAATTACTTTCAGAGAAATATAAAGAATTTGAAAGTAAAAAGTATGCTAATATTGAATATCAGAGAAAAAAAGGATATGTATTAATTTCAAAAATAAGAAAACCAACAGATGATCTTGGTACAGAGAGACCAAAGAAATTACAAATATTAGCGGAAGATTTTACAGAAAAAGGTAATGATGAAAAAATAACCGTTCTTTCTAAAAAAGATGTTCCAGTAAAATTGTTTAAGACTTATGAAAATTTAAAAAAAAGCGTTATTTGGGGATTAGATAATAAAATTCATAATAATGATTATCTTGTAGAAAAAATAAAAACATATTTAGATAAAGATGATTTATCTGAAATTGATTTGAAGGGTATTGATGATAGTCATGTTGATGAGCTTGGTGTATATTTTGGTGAAATTTTAATAGGAATATTAGCATTTAAAAAGCAGTTATCAGACACTTGTACTCCTTCTGATATGTTTGGTATTAATTTACAATCTTTTAGTATTCCAACTGATCCTGCATTTAAACTTGTTGATAGTAGTTTGATATTTGATACGACTACCGTTAGTGTATCAAGTAAATATGATAAAGGCGCCGCCGCATCATTTATGTCGAATGTTCTTCCTTATGGTATGAAATATTATACTGATTATAGAGATTGTTTTTTTAAAAAAATGTGTGAAATCGCATCTAATATGGGATATACAACACAACAAGTAGGAGCGAATAGATTTAAATATTCAAAAAATATAACATTTGAAGTTGGATTAAGAGCAGTATTAAAAATAAAAAAATCAATTGTAAAAAATTCAAATCATTCTGTTTATGAGAGTATTCGAAAGGTTGCAATGAATCAGAGTCTTTCACCAAAAGAAAATGAAGAACTTGATGAAGTAATAGGAGCAATAGAAGATTATTTTATAAAGAGAAAAACTTTTGATGGAAGAGAACAAGTTACAGAAACAATAAGAAATAATTATCCTTTTACAATTACTTCTTTTTTTAATTATTCTGTAGCAAGTATGTTAAATAATGATCGGTTATCAAGAAAATATGTTCACGAAATAATTGGTGGTAAAGATTTTTATCAAGCAAATTTAAATAAAACTAAATGGAGAAAAGGTATTATTGATATAAAAATGGTTTCTCCTAAATCTGCTACATTAAAAATATTAGGATCCATGTCAGGCGCTATGGATTTTACTGCAAAACAGGGTTTAGTAAATTACGAGTTAAAATAATGGCTAGAGATACTTACGCAGGAAATCCTCTTCTTAAAGGGGCATATCAACCAGTAGAATATGATAAAGAAACTATAGAAGAATTTATTAGATGTGAGAAAGATCCCGTACATTTTGCAAAACAGTATATGCAAATTATTCATGTTGATCACGGTTTAATGCCTTTTGATCTTTATGATTATCAAGAAGAAATGGTTCAGACAATGCATGAGAATCGTTTTGTTATTTGTAAAATGCCTAGACAAACTGGAAAATCAACAACGATTGTTGCTTACTTATTACATTTTGCTCTTTTTAATCCACAATCTAATATTGCTATATTAGCAAATAAGGGTTCTACTTCAAGAGAGATTCTTCAAAGATTAAAAACGGCTTATGAGCATTTACCAAAATGGTTGCAACAAGGTGTAGTTGTTTGGAATAGGGGTAATATTGAATTAGAAAACGGTAGTAAAGTTATATCCGCCTCAACTTCTTCTTCTGCAGTTCGTGGATCGTCTTTTAATATCATCTTTATGGACGAGTTTGCACACATTGATCCTCCTAAGTTAGCAGAAGATTTCTTTACTTCAGTATATCCTACAATTTCTTCTGGTAGCACCACTAAAGTTTTTATTGTTTCAACTCCAAAAGGATTGAACATGTTTTATAAGATGTGGGTTGATGCTGAAGAGAAAAGAAGTAATTATGTTCCTATTGAAGTTCATTGGTCTCAAACACCTGGAAGAGATCAAAAGTGGAAAGAAGAAACGATAAAAAATACGAGTGAAATGCAATTTGCTCAAGAATATGAATGTGATTTTATTGGTTCACAAAATACATTAATTTCTCCTTCTAAATTAAGAACATTGCCATATAAACCACCTATTTCAAAGAAAGATAGTCTAGATGTATATGTTGAACCAGATCCTAAGCATTCATATGTGTGTATAGTTGATGTTGCAAGAGGAAGGGGACAAGATTATTCTGCATTTTCAATAATTGATGTTTCTCAATTTCCGTATGAACAAGTTGCAAAATATAGAGATGAAAACATTTCTCCTATATTATTACCAAATATTGTTGATAATGTGAGTAGATATTATAATACTGCATATGTTTTAGTTGAAATAAATGATATTGGTGGTCAAGTAGCAGATATTTTACATCACGATTTAGAATATCCCAATATTTTTCAAACAAGTGTTATGGGAAGATCGGGTCAAACTTTAGGGGGAGGATTCGGAAAAAGTTCACAATTAGGAATTAGAACTACAAAAGAAGTTAAAAGAAAAGGATGTTCTAGTTGTAAAGATTTGATAGAGGGAGACAAATTACTTATTTGGGATCTTGACACTATTACTGAAATGACAACATATGTTGCTAAAGGATCAAGTTATGAAGCAGATGAGGGATATCATGATGACTTGATGGCGACATTAATTTTGTTTGGTTGGTTAGTGAATCAAAAATATTTCACAGAAATTACAGATTTAGATTTACGTGAAAAAATGTTTAAAGAACAATTAGATGAAGCAGAATCACAATTGATACCTTTTGGATATATAAATGATGGAAGAGATTCTTATGAGCCAGAAACCGTGGATATGGGTGGAGAAAAATGGATAGTAGATAAAAAATATTCTACTGATTATATACATTAATACGGTGTATATTTTTAGGATCTTTTATTTGTTCTATTAATTTGTCTATATCATGTTTTAAATCGGGTCTTAGTTTTTTCAATTTCTGTAAATATCTTATAGATTCATTAAATATCATTTCAGGATTAATTCTTAATTCGTAGAATTTATTCCTAGTTTCACTTTTTGTAGTTAAATATAAATGCTCTGGTTTTACACAGTATGTATTATTACAGGATTGATGAACTATTTTATTTTGTTCAATAGGCCCTTTATAAGCAATATATGCAAATCTATGAGCAGGAATTGATTTTCCATCATAAGAAAACATACCATACCCCTGTTTTGTTTTACTTGCAGTCCAAAACCAACAATCATTTGTTTTTAAAATTTTCTTTTCAAATCTTTCAATAGCCTTCTTCATTTAATTATTTATATTACAATAAATAATAACAACTCCAAAATCAGCTAAAATATAAATATATTGGAAGTAAATTTATTTTAAAATATTTTAGGGAGAGATAATATGGCCTTTCAAGTCAGTCCAGGAGTAGCCGTAGCAGAAATCGACTTAACTACTAGAGTACCAATTCCTTCTATTTCGGATGGCGCTATAGCTGGTAATTTAACATGGGGACCCTTGGAGGTTGCTACATTAGTTACTTCAGAAGATGAGCTGGTTTCTGTATTCGGTAAACCAAATGGAAACACATATAAAACATTTTTTAGTGCCGCAAGTTTTTTAAGTTATTCTAACAAATTAAGAGTTGTTAGAGCGGCAAATACATCAACTGCAAAAAATGCAGTATCAGGTGGTACTGCAATATTAATCCGAAACGATTCTGAATATCAAAATACATACCTGTCAACAACAACTTCAGGAACAAGTTTTACGGCAAAATATCCAGGTACACTTGGAAATTCAATGAAAATTTCTATTTGTCAAGCAGATAGAGCAAATACAAAAGTTAATGATAATGATTCTACTGTTTCTTTAGATATTGATCCAACTGTTTCTCTTACAGGAACTGTTTCAAATAGTGATACTGGAGCGGGTATTGTTGGAACAGGTACATTATTTGATACAGAATTAAGAATCGGAGATGTTGTTAAGCTCACCGCTGGAGCAACTAATCATGGAATAGTAACAGCAATTACTTCTAATACTGTAGCCTCGATTTCAATGGCTAATACTGGAGTAGAGACTAATCAGATTGGAAATGCTTCTGCAGTAACCGATGCGACTCTTATTCGATTAAAGCGGTCTGCTTTTGAAGAGCCTACTGAAAATATGCAAGGTTCTCTTACTGCGGCGGCAAAATCAACCACAATAACAGGAACCAATACCAATTTTTCTCGACAACTTCATGTTGGAGATATTATTACAGTCAATGATTCAACCGGTATTGAGGTTCAACGAAAAATATCAAGTATCACAAATACAACATCAATGGTAGTTTCAACTGCTTTTGATAGAGCGGTATCTGCACAAAGTACATGGTCAAGGAAATGGGAATTTCGTGATTCTTTTGGTACTGCACCTCTTACAAGTCCTTTTGCTTATAAAAAAACTGGATCAAAAGATGTTGGAGATCAGATTCATCTTATAGTAGTAGATGAAGATGGAGACATTAAAGGAGCAAAGGATAAAAGAGGAGCGTTATCTAGTTCAAATAGACAAGTTATTCAAGCTGAACCAGGATTATCAGTAGCGAATGGTGCTACTCATTATTATAAAGAAGTAATAAATAACACTTCCAGCTATATTAGATGGACAGATCATGATTCAATGGGAGATTCTCCGTTAGATGCTGGATCTAATAAAATTACTCATGATTGGGGAGATACTCTTACTCAAGGAAATACCAGTGCTAGATTTGCTGGATCTTTCAGTGGCGCAGGTGCAAATGGAATTATGACTGCTAGTATGTCAGGAGGAGTTGATGGATATAGTGCTACGGCATCAGATGAAATTGGTGCTTACAAGTATTTCAAAGATCCTTCAAAAATAGATGTTTCTCTTATAATTTCGGCAGAAGCATCAAATACTTTAGCTACATTTTTGATTAATGAAATAGCAGAAACTAGAAAAGATTGTGTTGTGTTTATTTCTCCTGAAGAAGCAGATGTTGTTAATACAGAGGGAAATGAAGTAACAAACGCAGTTGCTAGAAGGAATGCTTTACCAAGTTCAAGTTATGCCGTTATGGATGGAAGTTACAAATATATCAGCGATCCATATAATCAAGTTAATCGATGGGTTCCAATGAACGGTGATGTTGCTGGAATTTGTGCCCAAGCAGATAATACTAATGCTTATATTTCTCCTGCAGGATTTACAAGAGGAAATGTAAAAAATGCAACACATATAGCATATATTCCAAATAATGCAGAAAGAGATGATTTATATGTGAATGGTATTAATCCAATAGCATCATTTCCTGGAAAAGGAAAAGTTCTATTCGGTGATAAAACATTGTTGGCAAGACCGTCTTCTTTTGATAGAATTAATGTACGAAGACTTTTCATTATTCTAGAAAAAGCTATTGCAAATGCGGCTGAAAATTTATTGTTTGAGTTTAATGATGATTTTACACGATTAAACTTTATTTCTATAATAGAGCCCTTTTTAAGAGATGTTCAATCATCTAGGGGTATAGAAGCATTTCAAGTGATATGTGACGGCACAAATAATACACCTGCTGTTATAAATAGAAATGAGTTTAGGGGCGATATTTTCATTAAACCAACTAAATCTATTAATTTCATAGGATTAAACTTTGTTGCTGTTGCTTCCGGAGTTTCATTTTCTGAAGTTGTCAACGCAGTTTAAAGGAGAAAATAAATGGCATTCAATATACATACATTTCGTAATGCAATGCATTATGATGGTCAAAGACCAAATTTATTTGAGGTTACGATTCCCACAACGGCTAATCTCTTTAACGGTTCGGACTTGAATTTGTTCGTTAAAGCAACATCAATACCTGGTGGTACTATTGGAACAGTTATAGTCCCGTATTTTGGTAGAGAAGTTAAAATGGCGGGAAATAGAACTTTTCCCGAGTGGACAGTAACAGTTATTAATGATGAAAATTTTGCGATAAGATCGCAATTTGAGGGGTGGATGCATAAAATAAACTCTCATGCGGCAAATTATCGAAATGCAGGAACCACATCGACATCATATACATCTACTGCTACTGTAAAGCAGTATGGTAAATCCTCATCTGTTTCAGCAACATATAGTTTTCAAAATCTTTTTCCAACTGATCTTTCTGAAATTACTCTAGATTGGGGGGATAATGATACTATTGAGGAATATACAGTAACTTTTTCGTATGATTTTTGGACCAGATCAGCAGGTTCATTGTCAGACGGGAAAGGAGTAGTTAGTGATAATATTACTGCAGATGTAGATACTGGTTAATCTATCAAAAAACATAATTTTCTGATTTTGCGAGTGAATAAATATAAATTAGTACAGTACTATTATAATTATTTAACTCGCATTCAGGAAATTACATGCCTATTGATCTATTCGGTTTTTCAATCGGAAAAAAAGAAAATAAAAACCAAAAGGTTCAAACTTTTGCTGAGGCAGAATATGAAGATGGAGCCTTGTCCGTAGCATCAGGCGGTGTTTATGGAACATATGTTGATACAGAAGGGGCTATAAAAAGCGAGTCTGAATTGATAAACAGATATCGTGATATGGGTCTTCAAGCAGAAGTAGAGAACGCTATTGATGATATTGTCAATGAAGCAATTGTGTCATCAAAAGATAAACCCGTTGTAAGAATTAACGTGGATAATTTAAATGTTTCTGAGCCCATCAGAGACAAAATAAGACTAGAATTTAAGAGTATAAGTAAACTTTTAGATTTACAAAATTTAGGATCTGATGTTTTCAAAAGATGGTATATTGATGGTAGAGTGTATTATCATGTTATTGTTGATGAGAATAATTTAGAAAAAGGTATTCATGAATTAAGAATATTGGATCCCAGAAAAATAAAGAAAATTAGAGAAAAGAAAAAAGAAAAACAACCGAACGGCAAAACAAAAACCGCTGTTGTGGAATATTTTGTTTATAATCAAAAAGGAATTTATCAATCACAGGGTCAAGTGATTGGAACCGCTTTTACAAGTGCCGCTAGTGGTTTAAAGATATCTCCTGATTCGATTGTATACACACATTCAGGACTAATGAATGCTACACGTTCATTAGTTTTATCCTACCTACACAAAGCAATTAAACCATTAAATCAGTTGAGAATGATTGAAGATTCTTTGGTAATTTATCGTATTTCACGGGCTCCAGAGAGAAGAATTTTTTATGTTGATGTTGGTAATCTGCCTAAATTAAAAGCAGAGCAATATATGCGTGATTTAATGACCAGATACAAAAATAAACTTGTATATGATGCAAACACCGGTGAAGTTAGAGATGATAGAAAACATATGTCAATGCTTGAAGATTATTGGATGCCTCGTAGAGAAGGTGGTAGAGGAACAGAGATTTCTACTCTTCCCGGAGGTCAAAATCTTGGAGATATTGAAGATGTATTATATTTTCAGAAAAAACTTTATAAATCATTAGGTGTTCCTATTTCAAGACTTGAATCAGAAGCAAATTATACGATTGGTCGTGCTACAGAAATTTCAAGAGATGAAGTTAAATTTACACGTTTTGTTAATAAACTTCAAAGTAGATTTAGTTTAATGTTTGATGAAATGATGGAAAGACAATTAACCCTTAAAGGTATAATGTCTAGAGATGATTGGAAAAATATTAAAAATGATGTATTTTATGAGTTTGAAAATGATAGTCATTTTGCAGAAATAAAGCATAACGAACTTCTTCAAGATAGATTAAACATTTTAAGAGATTTACAAGATTATACTGGAAAATATTTTTCACACGAGTATATAAGAAAGCATATTTTGATGATGACTGATGATGAAGTCAAAACTAATGATGAACAGATGCAAAAAGAGTTAGACGATCCTAGATTTTCGGGAGAGGAAGAAATGCAATTTAATTCTGTAGAAGTAGATACGGTCAATAAACAAGGTATCAATGAAGATATTGATAAAAAAATTGAGGAAAAATTTGAAGTTGCGAAAAAAGAAAATGAAATTAAAGATAAAGTAAATGATATTCTTTTTTCTGTTTTAGAAGATGATGAAAAATTTGTAAGTTAAAAATTTATAAATTGATTCTAGTGAAGATTTAGGTGCAGAGACATAAATGAAAGACGATCAAAACGAGTCAAAAGACTTAGATTTAAGTAAAGTTTTAGCTACTGCTCTTGCTTATACTAAAAAAACACTTAAAAAGACTAAAGAAGAACTTGTTGTAGGTATAAAAGAAATTTTAGATCCTGTAACTGGTGAAAAAGTCAGAGTTCTTGAGATCAAAGGTACTGAAGGTTCCAAGGGCGAAAAGGGTGAAAAGGGAGAGCAAGGAGATCCTGGTCCCAAAGGTGAACGGGGAGAAGCAGGAAGAATTGGTCCACAGGGTGTTCTGGGTCCTAAGGGAGACCTAGGAGATGTTGGTCCCATAGGTCCAAAAGGAGACCAGGGAGAACCAGGTGATGATGCTGATGTAACTAAACTTGCAAAAGAGTTAGATAATTTCAAATCAGTTGTTAAGAAAGTTAGCGAAAAGGCCACTCAAACTGCACAAAAAGTAGCAGGAGGAAGTGGTTGGGGCGACTCTGGAGGCGGTGGGGGCGGAGATACTTCTTCAGGATCTGCTGGATCTTCTGGATCGTCTGGTTTAACATATGCTTCTTCTGGATCTGCAGGAAGTTCTGGAAGTGCTGGTGGAACAGGATCATCTGGATCTTCTGGGACAACGGGTTCGTCTGGATCTTCTGGGACAACGGGTTCGTCTGGATCGTCTGGTTTAACATATGCTTCTTCTGGATCTGCTGGAACTGCTGGTTCTGCAGGATCGTCTGGTTCTTCTGGAATTGCTGGTTCTTCTGGATCTGCTGGTTCTGCAGGAAGTGCTGGTTCTTCAGGAACTTCTGCTACAAATGGAACATCTGGTACATCAGGCGTAGATGGCGAACAGGGAGATGAGGGACCAGGAGGAACTTCTGGCTCTTCGGGAACTACTGGAACACATGGAAGTTCTGGTTCTGCTGGATCTTCTGGGACATCTGGTACATCAGGAGCAGATGGAACTGAAGGAGACACGGGTCCTCAAGGAACTGGGGGAACATCTGGATCATCTGGAAGCGCAGGAAGTGCAGGATCGTCTGGCTCTGCAGGAAGTGCTGGCTCTGCTGGAACTGCTGGTTCTGCAGGATCGTCTGGTTCTTCTGGAATTGCTGGTTCTTCTGGATCTGCTGGTTCTGCAGGAAGTGCTGGAACATCCGGATCAGATGGATCAGATGGAACTTCAGGATCATCTGGACAAGATGGCGGTTTTGGCGGTGCTTCATTTGCATATCGCTACAGTACAGATCAAACAACAAATGATCCAGGCACAGGTAAATTAGCATTTACATTAACTTCTGGTACTTTTACATATCCCAATACTGCTAATAGATTAAGAATAAGTGATACCGATCAAGATGGTACAACAATTGATTCTTTCTTACAGACAATCGATGATGTTGCTTTTAGTGATCCAAAAGGCCATTTTCGGGTTTATGATAAATCAGCTCCTGAAGATTTTTTCTTATATGGTATCAATGGATTTGACACTACAAATCCTTCATGGTATTATGTAAATGTTACATTTTTAGACTCTTCATTAAATAATTTTCAAAACAATACTGAACTTGTTGCATCATTTGCGAGAACTGGTGATTCTGGAACTTCTGGAAGCGCAGGAAGTGCAGGAAGTGCTGGATCATCTGGATGGACTTATGCATCATCTGGCTCTGCTGGATCGTCTGGTTTAACATATGCTTCTTCTGGATCTGCTGGATCTGCAGGAAGTTCTGGAACTGGTGGAGAAACAGGATCGTCTGGTACTACTGGTTCTTCTGGATCTGCAGGAAGTGCTGGATCATCTGGACAAGATGGTGGTTCTTGGATTCATGTTCAAAATTCAGCTTCAAGTGTTTGGTTGATAAATCATAATTTAGGAGTTAGACCTTTAAATATTGAAGTTGTAAATACTGATTATGATGTAATTTATCCAGAATCAATTCGTTATATAAGTTCAAATACTGCTAAATTAGTTTTTACTTCTGCAATAGCAGGATGGGCGGCATTAACTTTTGGAGAAGGATCTTCTGGAACTTCTTGTTCTTCTGGAACATCTGGAACCTCTGGAACCTCTGGAAGTGCAGGAAGTGCTGGAAGTGCTGGAAGCGCAGGAAGTGCTGGTTCTGCTGGAAGTGCAGGAAGTGCTGGTTCTTCTGGGTGGACTTATGCATCATCTGGATCATCTGGTTCTGCAGGAAGTGCTGGCTCTGCTGGATCGTCTGGCTCTGCGGGAAGTGCAGGAAGCGCAGGAAGTGCTGGCTCTGCAGGAAGCGCAGGAAGCGCAGGATCATCTGGTTCTGCAGGAAGTGCTGGATCATCCGGACATATGCTAATAAATAATCGTGCGGAAGATCGTGTAATAACTATTAGTTCTGATACTGATATTGGTGATGCAGAAACAAATTTAACATTTGATGGTAATGAATTAGAAGTAACAGGTAAAACAATTTTAGTGGGTACAAATGGAACAACGGGTTATTTACAGATGAATCAGAGAGATGATGTTTCTGCTAATAAACCTACTTTATCTGCAGGACAATCTGCAGTTTTTTCTGCTTCTTCAGGAGCTGGAGGAACTGGAATATATTTTAAACAAGGTACTGGAGACCCTGATGAATTGGTTTCTAGAAAAAAAGCAATAACTTATGGATTAATATTCTAATATGTCTATCGAAACAAATTTAATAGCGAGTACATCATCTGCTAGTCCTACTACAGTTTATACTTCATCGCCAGCAGAGTCCGCCGTTACAACAATATTTTTTTGTAATACGGATTCTTCTGCTATTGATATAACAGTTTGGATTGTTCCTAATGGTGAAACATTGGGTGATGAGCATATGATAATGAAGGAATTAACAATAAATGCTACTGATACTTTTGCTTTTGGAAGTGAAAGAATTTTGATGGGAACAAGCGATACTATTCAAGCAATCGCTGGTACAACTAATAAAGTTTCAGTAGTAATTAGCTATACGAGTATTTAATTAATGGCATTATTTCTTAAAGGCGAATACGCAGAATATAGTATAAAAGACTATACAACTTCTGGGTCTGCAGGATCCGCAGGAAGCGCAGGAAGTACAGGGAGTTCTGGCTCTGCTGGCTCTACAGGGAGTGCTGGATCATCTGGTTCTGCTGGAACTTCTGGATCTGATGGATTAGCAACGGCTTCATCTGGTACTGCTGGATCATCTGGACAAGATGGAGTCTTTGGTGGACACGCTCTTGAATACGTTTTTGATGATGATGCATATGTTGGCTACCCGACCGCCCAAGAGACAGCACCAGGTATGTGTAGGCCAGGACGTGATATCGGCTCGTATCCGGGTTCCAACCCTTTCTCCTACACCGATAGAATTGCTCTAAGTGAAGAGGATGTACATGGTGCAAATACAGCAGATTTATTGGCTCAAGTTTATACTTCTACATCTGAGATTAGAGGTCATTTAAGAATATCGAAAAAATTTGATGAGTCTGAGTATGTAACGTTTGATATTGATGGTGGTACAAATCAAACGGGTTTTCAAGAAATACACGTTACAAGAATCCAAGGACTAAGTGACTTCTTTGATGATAATGCAAACGTAATTGTTACATTTGACAGAACTGGTGATGCTGGATCTTCTGGCTCTGCTGGCTCTGCAGGAAGTGCTGGAAGTGCTGGTTCTGCTGGATCCTCTGGAAGTGCTGGCTCTGCAGGAAGTGCTGGATCTGCTGGATCGTCTGGTCGTGATGCTTCTTCAGGAACCGCAGGAAGTGCTGGCTCTGCTGGAACATCTGGTTCTGCAGGAAGCGCAGGAAGTGCTGGAACATCTGGAACTTCTGGATCGTCTGGCTCTGCAGGAAGTGCTGGCTCTGCAGGAAGCGCAGGAAGTGCTGGTTCTGCTGGAACTTCTGGATCCTCTGGAAGTGCTGGCTCTGCAGGAAGTGCTGGCTCTGCTGGAAGTGCTGGCTCTGCAGGAAGTGCTGGCTCTGCTGGTTCTGCAGGATCTTCTGGATTTACATATGCATCATCTGGATCTTCTGGCTCTGCTGGAAGTGCTGGTTCTGCTGGATCGTCTGGTCGTGATGGTGGTTCTTGGATTCATGTTCAAAATTCAGCTTCAGTAGTTTGGTTAATAAATCATGGTTTGGGTACTAGACCGATAAACATTCAAATTGTTGATTCTAATTATAATGCAATAACTGCTGAATCAATTCAGTACGTAGATTCAAATAATATAAAAGTGGTATTTACTACTGCAGTAGCTGGATGGGCCGCAATCACTTTTGGAGAAGGGTCTTCTGGAACTTCTGGTTCTTCTGGAACATCTGGAACCTCTGGCTCTGCAGGAAGTGCTGGTTCTGCTGGAAGCGCAGGAAGTGCTGGCTCTGCAGGAAGTGCAGGAAGTGCTGGATCTTCTGGATCATCTGCAACTGCAGGAACTTCTGGTTCATCTGGACAAGACGGTGGTTTTGGTGGCGCGGCTTTTGAATATTATTTTGAAGATACAACATTTACGGGTGCCGCTAGTGATCCAGGCTCGGGCAGAGTTGAAGTGGGTATTGATACTGGAACTGCTCCTACAGATTTTTCTACAGTTGATAGAATTTCTTTGAGTGAAGCTGATATAAATGGTACATCAACCGAAAGTTTTCTAGATCAACTTGATGGCGCATCATCTGCGATTAAAGGTCATGTCAGATTTGCTGAATTGCTTGATGCGAGTAAATATGTAATGTTCACTATTACAGATTTAGATAATGATTCTGGTTTTCAAGAACTAACAGTTTCAAAAATTGGTGGGAATGATGCTTTATTTAGTGATGATCAAAAAATACTCGTTACATTTGCAAGAACTGGTGATGCTGGAACTTCTGGAACCGCTGGTTCTGCAGGAAGTGCTGGTAGTGCTGGAAGTTCTGGCTCTGCTGGAAGTGCTGGCTCTGCTGGTTCTGCTGGAAGTGCTGGAAGTGCAGGATCATCTGGTCGTGATGGTAGTTCTTATCTTCATACTCAATCTTCAGCTAATAATACTTGGACTATACCTTATAATTTAGGACTTAGGCCAATAAACATTGAAGTTACTGATTCTAATTTTAATGTAATATATCCAGAATCTATTCATTTTCCAGATTCTGATACTGCAAAAATAATTTTTCCTACTGCTCAAGCAGGATATGCCGCAGTAACTTTTGGAGAAGGATCTTCTGGTTCTTCTGGTTCTTCTGGATTAACGTATGCTTCATCTGGTTCTTCTGGAACCTCTGGAACCTCTGGCTCTGCAGGAAGTGCTGGTTCTGCTGGAAGCGCAGGAAGTGCTGGTTCTGCAGGAAGTGCTGGCTCTGCTGGAACATCTGGTTCTGCAGGAAGCGCAGGAAGCGCAGGAAGTGCTGGCTCTGCAGGAAGTTCTGGTTCTGCTGGAACATCTGGATCATCTGGAAGTGCTGGCTCTGCTGGAACATCTGGATCATCTGGAAGTGCTGGAAGTGCTGGATCTTCGGGAACTTCTGCTACTGCTGGATCTGCTGGATCGTCTGGTTCTTCTGGTTCTGCAGGAAGTGCTGGCTCTGCTGGAACTTCTGGAACATCTGGAACCTCTGGAACATCTGGAACCTCTGGAACCTCTGGAACTTCTGGCTCTGCAGGAAGTGCTGGTTCTGCTGGCTCTGCTGGAACATCTGGATCATCTGGAAGTGCTGGTTCTGCTGGATCTTCGGGAACTTCTGCTACTGCTGGATCTGCTGGATCGTCTGGTTCTTCTGGTTCTGCAGGAAGTGCTGGAAGTGCTGGTTCTGCTGGATCTTCGGGAACTTCTGCTACTGCTGGATCTGCTGGATCTGCTGGAACATCTGGATCATCTGGAAGTGCTGGTTCTGCAGGAAGTGCTGGTTCTGCTGGATCGTCTGGCTCTGCAGGAAGCGCAGGAAGCGCAGGATCATCTGGTTCTGCTGGAACTGCAGGTTCATCCGGTAGTGATGGTGGTTCTTATATTCATACTCAAGGTTCAGCTTCAATTGTCTGGTTAATACCTTATAATCTTAATACACGACCTGTAAATATTGAAGTTGTAGATAATAATTATAATGTAATTTTTCCAGAATCAATTCAATACATAGATTCAAATACTGCAAAAATAATATTTCCTACTGCAGTAGCGGGATATGCCGCAGTAACTTTTGGAGAAGGAAGTTCTGGAACTTCTGGAAGTGCTGGAAGTGCTGGAAGTGCTGGCTCTGCTGGAACCTCTGGAACTGCTGGATCATCTGGACAAGATGGAAACTTTGGTGGTGCATCTTTTCAATTCGTTTTTGAAGATACAACATTTACAGGAGCAGGAAGTGATCCTGGTACTGGTAAAATTGAAGTGGGTATTGATACTGGATCTGCACCTACTGATTGGTCTACAGTTAATAGACTTTCTGTAAGTGAAACAGATACAAATGGTTCATCAGTTGAAAGTTTTCTAGATCAAGTTGATACATCATCTTCTGCAATTAAAGGACATATAAAATTATCAAAAACGTTTGATCCATCTGAATATGTAATGTTCACAATTAATGATCTTACTAATAATTCGGGTTATCAAATTATAGAAGTTGATAAGGTTGGAGGAGTAACTTCATTATTTCCTGATGACGATACTGTACTTTTTTCTGTTGCAAGAACTGGTGATGTTGGAACATCTGGAACTTCTGGTTCTTCTGGAACATCTGGAACCTCTGGAACCTCTGGAACCTCTGGAAGTGCAGGAAGTGCTGGAAGCGCAGGAAGTGCTGGTTCTGCTGGAAGTGCAGGAAGTGCTGGCTCTGCTGGACTAGATGGTTCTTCTGGATCTGCTGGCTCTGCAGGAAGTTCTGGTGCTGATGGTGTGGCTGGCGGTTCTTATTTACATACACAATCTGTATCTTCCCTTACTTGGTTGGTAAATCATTCTCTAACTGCTCAACCAGTAAATATTATTATTACAGATTCTAATTATAATGTTATCATTCCAGAATCTATTCAATTTATAGATTCGAATAATGCAAAAGTAGTATTAGCTACCACATCAACTGGTTATGCCTCAGTAACACAGGGATCGGGAACTTCTGGAACTGCTGGCTCTGCTGGAACTTCTGGTTCTTCTGGAACATCTGGAACCTCTGGAACATCTGGAACCTCTGGTTCTTCTGGTTCTGCTGGAAGTGCTGGCTCTGCTGGAACCTCTGGAACTGCTGGATCATCTGGATTAACGTATGCTTCTTCTGGCTCTGCAGGAAGTGCTGGAGCTGATGGTGCGGGCGGAACTTCTGGAACTTCTGGAACTTCTGGAACTGCTGGAACTTCAGGTGCTACATATGGTGCTCCAGCAGGAGCCGCTGGATATATTCAATGGTATTATGATTCTCAAAATATGGGGGCACATGCAAATTTATTAGTAGATAATGTTGCTACACCAACTCAATTGGCCGCTAATATGCCCATCTATTCTTCAAGTGGTGTAACGGGAGTAGCTAAATTTAAAGTACATGGAACTTCTGGACTTGATGGAGCAACTAATGTAGGAGGAACTTTAACTACAGTAAATGTTGTTCCTGTTTCAAATAATACGTATGATATTGGTACATCAACAATGGTGTATAATGACATGTATGCAGTTACATTTAATGGAAGAGCAACATCAGCAAACTGGTCTGACTTGGCCGAGAGATATGAATCTGATGAAATCTATGAGCCCGGAACTGTTTTAGCAGTTGGAGGAATAAAAGAAGTTACTTTGTATCAAGCTGAAATGCCTTATGCTGGTGTTGTTTCAGATAAACCTGGATTGAGAATGAATGATGGTATGAAACAAAGAGAAAATGAATTTATGCTCTTTATTTGTTTGAAAGGAAGAATATTAGTTAAGATTGAGGGAGGATGTAACAAAGGGGATCTTATAGTAGCTTATAATGATGGAACAGGAAAGGTTATAAATAAATATGAATACAAGCCACATAAACATGATTTGATTGGAATAGCATTAGCTAATAGTAATGCAGGATTTGTTGAAGTAAAGGTTTAATATGAGTGATTATCCAAATATAACTGATGCTCCCTTTTGGTCTAATCTTGATTTTGATAGCGAGATAGATGATGAAATGCTATTGATAGAAATATATTGTTCTGTTATAGCAAGCACTAAAAATAGATTTACCCGTGATACGATAGTTGGAATGGCAGATTATATTGATGATGAGTGGGAAGGAGCGGAAGACTATAAAAATCAATTACTAGAGCCCGGCCCCAATTTTGTTCATCCATCCATTGTTCAAAGGAATAAAGTTTTTGAAGATTTCGATTCTTTGTCAGTTAAATATGGTGAAGAACATTTCACAAATTTTATACAAACTTTTTATGATACTTATCCTAAAGCAGAATATTCTACACCAATAGAATATTTAGATTCACTCAACGCAAATAACGTTTTTCATATCAAATGGGCCTCCATTTATGATATGTTATTTTTTATACAGGAATATTTGAAAAAATGACTAAAGATGAATGTAGAGCAATATTTAAAACGGCTTGGTATAAGGCTATACAGAAAGATATATATCCAAGGCATATAATGGGTTCTTATATTGGAAGAGCTTATTTTATGAGTGAAATTTGTATGTTATTGTTTCCTGAAAATAATATTGCAGATCAACTAAATTTTGATGCATATGAAAAAACCTCTGGAACACAGTCTCGTTCAACTCAAAATGATTTCAAAAGTCTTGGAATATTAACAGCTCCGTTTGAAGAACAGGAGTTGTCAAGTTTAACTAAAGGTAATGTTGTTTTTTTAATAATAGAAAATCCGACATTACTAAAGAAACTGGCAGGAAAAATAACAAGTTATCTTTATATGGGAGAAAATTGTTTATTTAATGCTAATATGGGGTGTATAATAAATTGGTCTGAATGGAAAGAGAATACAGAATGGATACCTCGTTTATTATTTTATGCCCAAATTTCTTGCAATAATTCAATATCACTAGATGGTAAACAATTTCGTCCAAATGGCGATGCAGATAAACTAATATGGGAAGAATTTTGGAGTAAAGTATAATGGGTTCACCGTGTCCAACAAATTTAACATCGACAGGAAGTGATGGAGCGCATTCGAGTGCAGGAGTTCCAGCAGTAGCAGGAACTGTAATCGAACAAACACCATTTGATACGTTGCGACTCTCTACAAATCATGAATTCACTCGGCGTAGTCTGCCAACCGTTTCATGGACTGGTTACCTGAATCCAATTGAAACCATTATTTATAATGAAATACGTGATCACATTGCAACCAAATTAGGTACAAATACTCCTGCTAGTAATCCATTAGGAACTACAGTTTCAGCAGGACAGTTAATTGAAGCTGATGGCACATCACCCGCATCTTATAATGATTTAGTAGATCGATTAGATGAATGGAAAGTAGCATGTGTATGTGATTGTGATCATTGTCCTTGTGATTGTGACCATTGTCCCTGTCA
>Ga0098033_1000340_pt1 | contig 22106 bp, 15 predicted proteins | sample 1_EtaG_FD_75049 | JGI IMG/M metagenome (GOLD analysis project Ga0098033, IMG submission 75049) | Marine viral communities from the Subarctic Pacific Ocean - 1_ETSP_OMZ_AT15124 metaG | ecosystem: Environmental > Aquatic > Marine > Oceanic | place: Pacific Ocean | collected 2015-01-07
CGGTACCCCCGAGTGGATAGCTGAAGTTTATGATGGAACCACTAAAAAAGAATCAATCTCTTTTAACTTTGACAGAAGCTCTCCAAAGTATTTAAGGAAGGTGTTCAATACCAATCCGACGCTGACTAACGGCGAGATCGCCGCCACCACAAAACAATATTGGCTTGGGGAATCTTTCGAAAATAACATTTCTCTGTCCCCTGCCTGGACTAAGGCATCTGTGACATTTGCATTCAGCGATGCCCAGGTTGCGGAGGAGACAATCACATTAGAGTCTTCAGACGGAACCTCGAAGATATATCAGGCAAAGGCAGATGGTGTCACTAACGGCACCGAAGATACCGGCAAGGTAGTATTTGGCAGAGGCAACGGCGGAGCCGATGCTGGAGCCAAAGCCATAGTCGCAGCTACAAGTCTTGCCGCAGCAATCAACCATGCGAACGGACACAAAGACAAGCTTATAGCTGTGGCAACTGGAGCTAGCATCACAATAACACAGGCGAATGCCACTGCGGCAGGAAATACAGCAATTGCGCGTTCTGCCTCTTGGGATGCTCAAATCGTCAACCCCGACCCCACAGCAATGACGGGCGGCTCATCGACTCTTCCGTTCGCCCTCACCCTCCCGTACGGATTGGCAACCAAGCTTGACGGCGAAGATAGAAGGGAAGAAATGAAGGCTGGTGGCACAAACTGGTTTATTAGTCAGGACATGGAAGCAACAGCGACAGACTTCGATGCTGAAAACGTTCAGAAACTATTCCGACTTGTGGCACTTGATTCGGGCGTTGAAGCTCAGAACAGTTACAAGATATCCATTAAGGATGTTGTAGCGGCGAGAAAGGACAGTGCCAACCCATATGGCTCATTCACGGTTGTGGTGAGAGACGTTAAAGATTCAGATATTGCAATCAAGGTTGTTGAACAATTCACCAATTGCAATCTTAACCCAAATTCTTCGAATTATGTCGCCAGAAAGATTGGTGATATGTATCAAGAGTGGGATTCCGCAGAAAGGCGATACCGGACATACGGTGGCCATCCAAACTTATCAAGAATTTTTAGAGTCGTGATGGACTCAGATGTTGATGCGGGTTCTGCAGATCCGGAACTTCTTCCTTTCGGCTTCTTGGGAATTCCAAAGCTCAAGGACTTGACAATCGCCACCGCAACCGTGCCTACGACTGGCTGGCTAGGGGATATATCAGTCGAGCCTCCAACTTTACCCGCAGGCAATCTTTTCTATATAGGCACTGATGTAGGCCTCACGGTTCAGTATCCAGACATCTCCCTCAGAGTTTCTGCATCTCACGGTTCGATATCGAATCCAAAGGATGCCTATTTCGGGGTATGGACTCATAGATCTACTAGCAGTATTAGGCATGCCGACTCATATGTTGATTCTGTTGCGAGGCTGCCGGTGGATGTATCAGGCGAAACCTTGATTCCTGCAGCCGATGGTTTAACTCAATACTCCTGGATATTCACTCTTGACGATGTTGTTCAGGCAGACTCTGCAGGAGTTGCGAATCAAGGAAAGCTGTTTGCTCATATCTCTGGCTCAAGGCAGGTAGCCGCCCCAGCCACTAGGTCAATTACTGCTTTGGGCTCCACAGGATATCGAGCTGTGCTGGATGCCGGAATAAATAAATTCACTGCTCCAGTTTATGGTGGCACCGATGGTGTCGATATCACTGAATCTGAGGCATTCAACAACAGGGTGCTCAGAAATCAAAATGAGAGAGACAGTTACGAGTTCGCTTCTGTCCGAAGGGCACTTGATGCTGTTGCGGATCCTGAAGTTGTCGAGTGCAACATGATGGCAATGCCTGGGATCTCCGCTGACGGACTCACCAAGCAGATGCTCACGAATTGCGAAAGCCGTGCTGACGCACTGGCAGTTATTGATATTGACGCAGTGTTTACACCAGCAGGAGAGGCAACGAAGACAAACTTCAAGGAACGACTCGGCGATGGTGTTGACACGGTAACGGATGCATTCGAACTGAGAGGAATAAACTCGAGTTATGGCTGCACTTATTATCCATGGGTTAAGATTCATGATGAACTCAATGACCAGTCAGTTTGGGCCCCCCCGTCAGTCGTTGCTATGGGCGTCATGGCAAACACGGAGAACAGAGATGCTCTTTGGTTTGCCCCCGCAGGATTCAATCGAGGCGGCTTGACAGAAGGCTCAGCCGGTGTCCCTGTTCTCGGAGTATCCGAGAGACTGACATCCAAAGAGCGAGATACCCTTTATGATGCAAATATAAATCCGATTGCTTCTTTCCCATCAGAGGGAATCGTGATATTTGGACAGAAGACACTTCAGGTGACACCATCTGCTTTGGATAGAATCAATGTCCGAAGGCTGATGATTTATGTCAAGAAGGAAGTTTCCAGGATCGCTGCGAGACTGCTGTTTGATCAGAATGTCCAGACAACTTGGGAGCGTTTTATTAAGCAAGTTACTCCATTCCTTGAGGGAGTGAAGATTGGTTTTGGTTTATCGGACTTCAAGGTTGTGTTGGACTCTTCCACCACGACACCTGACATGGTTGATAGGAATATCATGTATGCGAAGGTTTTCTTGAAACCAGCTAAGGCTGTGGAGTTCATAGCGGTTGATTTTGTTATCACCAACACAGGTGCCGCTTTCGAGGATTAAAAGAGGAAAAACATTTAAATTCCTCTAATTATGATATATAATAGATTTATAGGAGACTTTAAAAAATGGCAGGATTTTGGGCAGACGCCGTAACAGAGCCAAAAAGAGCATACAGATGGGTAATGAACTTTCGAGGCGTTGATCAGTGGATGATGAAAAAGGTTAACAAGCCCAGTTTCACTATTACAGAATCAGAGCATTCGTTTTTGAACTACAAGTTCTATTACCCAGGAAGAGTGGAGTGGAGTGAAATAACTTGCACTCTCGTGGACCCGATTCAGCCTGATGCATCAGCTACCCTCATGAAGATAGTCAGAGACACTGGATATGTCTATCCAGACGACATCAACCAAGCTGCGCCACTGACTATTTCCAAGAGAAAGTCTATTGCAGCTATTGGTGGTTCTATTTTCGTTAAGCAGATTGATGCTGACGGAAACGGAATTATTGAAGCATGGGAATTGAAGAATCCATGGATAAAGAGCGTGAACTTTGGTGAGCTTTCATATGAGGACGACGGAATTGTTGAAATTGAAGTCGTATTGAGATATGACTGGGCACGATTGATTGACTCCAGCTCGAAGGGAAGAATCAACATGCTTCCTGGACATCCAAAGATTCACCCAAATGCTGTGGATCCAATCAAGTAAGAGACTACACTATGACAAGTAGAGGAGAATATGTCAAGAAGAAGAAATGAAAATAGATCTGGTCACTCTATTGACGCACCAACCCCACCAACCAACGTATTAGAAGAGAGCCCTGACAGCAAGTCATTGTTCTCTTTTGTATCACCAACTGAAATCGTTGATCTGCCATCTAGAGGGAAGTTCTATCCTGAAGGACACCCACTAGCTGGCAAAGAAACGGTTGAAATTAAATATATGACAGCGAAAGAAGAAGATATTCTGACTTCGAAGACGTTGGTTAACCGTGGTATTGTGCTAGAAAGACTATTATCGAGTATTATACTGGATAAGGATGTTAATGTCGACGATTTATTGATTGGTGATAAAAACGCCATTCTTGTCGCCGCCAGAATAACAGGATACGGCTCGACATATGAGGCATCAGTTGAATGTCCTGACTGCACCACAAAGTTTGCGCACTCTTTTGAGTTGGCAGAGCTTGGACTACAGTCAGAGGTTTCACTGGAAGAACACAATGTTGAGTTTGAGAACGGACTGTTTTTCTTTGACCTGCCAGCTTCTGATGTCCGTGTGGGCGTCAGACCATTGACGGGTATTGAAGAGAAAGAGTTGACAAAAGTTGCACAAAAGAAGAAGAAATACAACCTTCCGGAAGCAACCCTCACGGATTTGTTGAAAACAATCATTGTTTCAGCGAATGGTGTGACAGAACCTGGCATGATATCCCAGTTTGTGGACGTTATGCCTGCAAAGGACTCAAGAGTGTTGAGGACTCTGTACAACAAAGTTGTTCCTGATGTCGATATGACTCAGAACGTTACCTGCACGGAATGTGGATCCAGTGCGGAACTGGAGGTACCCTTCACAGGGGAATTTTTTTGGCCTCGGGGATGAATACATCGAAAACGTATACGAACAGTTCTTCGTCTTGAAACACCACGGGGGCTGGAGCTTCTGGGAAGCATATAACCTCCCAATCAAGCTTCGACTTTGGTTTGTTCAACGACTATCCAAACACTTCGAAGATGAGAAAGAAGAATACGAGAAGGCGAAGAGGAAGAAATAAAGAACAAAGCCGATTTTGCATCGGCTTTGTTTATTTTATATTCGGGAAACTATTTATTTCAAGCGGAGGATTACTTCATGAGCGATATAACAGAAATTGACAATATTGAAATTGATTTGACAAAGGGAAACCAGATCAATGAGTTCTATAATGCCGTCGTCATGGGTGAGCAGATCAAACAGATGCTGTGGCTCATGTTCGGTTCGAATTCCACACTAAATCCGTTTTCAGGCGTCATCAAAGGAACACCACAACAGATAAAGCGATTCGCTGGAGCACTTGGAGCTGAAAAGCGATATATGGACTCCTTCAATCGACACGGACTTAACAGCTCTCAAACATTCAAGAGTCGTGTGACATTGGATAGAGCAGTCTCAAATTTCGAAAGAGACACCGGCATTCCGTGGCCCTTCAAATAAGGGGGGCTTGAGCCGTGGCAGACGATACACAAGACGGACCATCCAGTCGTGAAAAGGAACGCGCAGCATCGCTCGCCCGCGACATTGCTAGGCTTAAAAAAGAAAAAGACGATCGCGACACGGCACAAAAAGGAGAACTGGCAACTTTAAAAGAGCTTAATGATGAGCGACAAAGAGAGGCGTCACTTCTCGAAAGGAAGTTAGAGGCTGAAAAATCAGAGTTTGAAAATAAGTCCCGCCTGCTCGCACAAAAAAAAGAAAATCTAAATGCACTCAAGCTGGAACACTTGGCTCACGAAGAGTTGGCGCTCTCTGCCGCCGCAACTGAGGAGGAGAAATGGACATCAGCGGCCGCAGCAGTCCATCTTGCCGGTGAGATAGAAAAGTTGAATATCGCGATAAGAGGTGAAAGCTCGGAACTTGAGAAAAATGAAAAGGCATTAGAAAAAACCGCAAAAGCAACCAATGAGGCGACTGAATCTAGCAAAAATATGCAGAAAACAATTGGAAGCCTCACCACTACCGTTGTTGGCTTTCGCGGAGGCTTGGGGAAGACAGTCACGAGCCTGAACAAAATGAAGGGTGTCGCCCATGGAATAGGCACGAGCCTCATGTCCGCTTTTTCAGCAGCTGGGATAGTAGACATGTTCGCCGCATTTGGAAACGTCATGATCCAGGCGGTTTTGGATATCGACAATCAGAGGCTGGCACTAGTCCAGGCAACTGGTGCTGCCGAAGGCTTGCAGGATGCGATGTACGGGCTGAGAGCCGAAACGATGGGATTGGCAGTTACCGGCGCAGATCTCGCTCAAGGGCTCATAACACTTCGTGAAGGAATGAGAGATTTCGACGACCTGACAACGAAATCAAAAGTGACAATGTCCGTGATGGCAACTCAGCTTGACAAGCTTGGTTTGGCATTCCAAGATCAAACAAGAATCATGCAATTCATGAATGTGACAATGGGACAAACAATGGGACAAGCCCAGAAGACAGTAAAAGAGCTGTATAACATGACTGCTGCCGCTGGGAAGGGTCCAAAAGAATTGGCAGCAGATTTTCAGGCAGCTGCCCCTATGCTATCTGTGTATGGCAAGAAGATGAGGCACGAATTCTCTCAAATGGCATCAATTTCGAGGGAAACCGGGATTGAAATGTCAAAGCTCCTGGGCATAGCAGGGACAATGGACACTTTTGAGGGCGCAGCTGACTTGGCAGGAACGATGAACGCCTTTCTTGGCGGCCCATATCTGAATACGGTGGAACTGGTGAGCATGACAGAGCAAGAGCGTCTCATAGCCATCAAGAGAAGCATGGACGCATCAGGAAGAAGTTTCAAGCAGATGAGCAGGTATCAGCAGAAGGGCATTGCTAAGTCGCTGAATATGGATCTTGCAGAAGCAAATGCACTATTCAGCTCTTCTGAGAAAGCGATAAGAGGAAGATCAAGAGAGATGGAGAAAGCCGCCAAGAGAGAGGCTAATTACAAGAAGAAAATTCAAGAATCTTTGCCGTTTATGCAAGCATTGCAGATGGCATTTCGAGAAGTCGGTATGGCAATTGCAGCAAGCTTTTTGGGCTTGGGCAAGAATGCTAGCCCGGAAGAGATGGTGAAAGCACTGCACAACAAGTTAGATGATTTTAAATCGTTCATGGTTGATTATCTGATTCCGGGCATTAAGAAGGTGACATGGGTATTGGGGCTTCTTTTTGGTGTTCAAATCATCTCGTCAGCTGTGAAATTTTTTGGTGTCATGTCGAGTGGATGGCTAAAAGTCGCAGAGTCTGCGACGGCGTCGATGACTGCTCAAAAAGGTGCCGCCCTCGCAGGCAAAGCCGGTAAGCTTCTCGGTGCTGCCGGTGCAATCGGCGGTGTTGCTAAGGCTGTTACTTCTGAGTCTATAGGTGGTAAGATTAGCGGTGCACTTTCTGCCATTGGCGGTGGCTTGATGTTCCTCCCAGGTATCGGGACAGCACTCGGAGCCGGGCTCATGGGAGCAGGAGCGATTGGTAGCATGATGTTTGACGACTTCATCTACAGGGGTGATGGCTCAGCGAAGGGCGCAACCATCCAACCGATAAACAAGAACGATTCCTTCGTGGGTGTCAAGCCTGGTGGCGGCATGGATCACAACATGTCAGCCATGCTAGCAGAGCTTCGAAGCCTCAATAGAGCCCAGGCAGAGCAGTCCAGAGCATTGCGAGATTTAGCAGAAAAGACAGGAAAGATGCAAATCAACATGGATGGAAAGAAGGTTGGTGAGGCAGTTTCAGGCACGGTTATCAAGACAATAAACGACAACAGCAGAAGGGTGATAGGGAGAGGATAATTCATGTCAAAGTGGGATCACAAAACAACACATGTTGAGCTTGGCGCTAGGGGTTCGATAGGAGATCAGAAGCTTACTGTGGAGAAGGACTTCTATATTGACTTCTTTCACATTGCAACAAAGAAGTGCGTTTCCTTCAAGGGGTTTGTGATAGCTTTTGATGATGCATATCAGGCAAACTGGAATTCGGAAAGTGTTTATGGACGAATGGACCCGCTGATGATGTACCAGGGGACGGAAAGGACGATAAGCATATCTTGGGATATCGTAGCGGCGTCCCTAGAAGAGTCAGTGGCGAATCTTCACAGGATAGAACACCTCATGACGATGCTGTATCCTGTATACACTACAGGAAAACAGCCCTCAGTGATACAGGCATCTCCGTTGATGAAAATCAAGTTCGCGAACCTCATAAGGGACTCTAGAAACGCAGGCGACAACCCCCAAGCTGGCCAGGGAGGGCTGGTAGCTGCCGTAACTGGGTTCAATTATGCGCCAGACTTTGAGCCAGGCTTTTTCTTGCCAGGGAAGGGCCAGATGTTCCCGAAGAGTGTCACGATGAATTGTCAATTTACTGTGCTGCACACACACAAGCTTGGATGGAATAGATCTAAGTGGAGAGCGGGAGGAAAGTATCCATATGGCACGGACTTTATAACGGGCCCGTTTAGTCACTGTCCCGACGGAAAGAAGCCTGCGGCAGCAGCACACAAACTGAAGAAGGGAAAAGGGAAAGACGCGAAAAGAAAAATAACGGATAAGGCGCTAGCTAAAATGCTGGCCACGGGGAATTCAAAGTGAACAATTATGTCTGATAGATACGATAACAGAACAACGGTGGTGAACGATTTACCGATGTACGCCAAGAAGGCGAAAGAAAGAGGCATAACTGCATTCAGGCACTACACCACTCCTGAGTTTTCAGAACTCACAGACGATGAATACAACAACATCGTGACAGTTCCTCACTTGTGGACAGTCGGTGACAGGTATTACAAGCTGGCTCATGTGTATTATGGAAAGCCAGAGTATTGGTGGGTGATAGCCTGGTTCAACAACCTGCCAACGGAAGCTCATATCGACATTGGGGACACCGTGTACATCCCCACTCCGCTCGAAGATATGCTCGGTGCTTTCTATCGCGGAAAGGACTAGGAAGACAAGATGGTAGAGACTAAAAAAGAGTTCCCCTATGACTGGGGCAATTATCTGGATTTTGATTACGCGGGGTATTTTGGCCAAGCCAATGCCATGGCATTTTCGGTAGATAAGCAAACCACCGAAATCAAGGACTTCTTTGGAATGCTTCTTCAAGGCCCAGCTAGGGGCGGTGCCGCAACACCACAGCCGCGGATCCGAAAAACAGAAGTATCCGTCCGAGTCGCCATTGTATATCTGAAAGCCGACGAATATCTGAAATCAATTGACCACGCCGTCGCGGCCACGAAGCTTCGAGAACTTCAAAAAGGCTCCCATGGCACCGGCCTATCGCAAGTCCTTCTTGGTGTTAAAAGCACCCTTATAAGGATGCACGAATTCGTCCAAACAAATTTCGACACAAATGTTAAAAACGGCTTCATTATCAAAGCTCGCCCTGCCGATCCTACCAGCGTAAAGGCAGGCACCCCCGGCGCAAGAGAAGATCTCAAGATTCAAGCTTGTGCTGAGTCTCTTCGATCGCCCGCCGTCAGCCGGTACAAAGAGCATAATAATTCTTATTTCGAAGTAATGAGGGAACGCACAAGCTTTCATGTGAACCAGTTCTTCGTCACTAAAAAGGAACATTCAAAACACAGGAAAAACCTCGTGCAATATAGCAAGGATGTTCTCGATAAGTACCTGCTTACGTATGCCTGCACCGCCCAGAAGCATCGAGATGAATCTTACAAAACACGGGCTTTTATGGCACCGGACAGCGAGGATGGCAAAAAAAAAGCAATCATAAGCGCAGCAACAAGGGAGTACACCACCAACACCCCTTTTCAAAAATTTGTCATCGCCCACCTCACCAAGCTTTTAAAAGATCCAAAAGCTCTCGAAAAGGAGAACACGGAAGAAGAGCAAAAGAAGCAGATTGCTGTCACCGCGAAGGCTCAGAAAGAAAAGGAAGAAGAAAAGAAGAAAATTGAATTCGGCGGAGATGCTTCGACAAAAGCGAGGTTCATGGAACAGTGTTATTTAACACACTTCATGAAGACATTTGCAGAGCAGAGTGAGAAGAAACCAACCGAGGAAAGGTTCAAGCATTTAAGAATAGTGGATGCGAAAGCCGGTGCACTAATAAGCTCTCTGAACAAGAGGAGTGGTTTCGACGCTATGAGAACTCTGAAGCCAGCTCACTTGGCACTGATGCAACCAATGATACGTCTGTACAAGGTGTCACATCACGGCACAGGGAAAAAGAAGACTGAAGAGAAGTTTGCGTTCGACACAGGCACCACCAACAAAGACATCAGCACGATTTTAGCTACTGGCGCTGGCAGAGGCGGCGGCATAGGCATCAAGCAGCTAACGTACGACTTCCAAGGTGGGGATCCCGAAGCAGCAGATCGCGTCATGATAGTGAAATTAACACTGTTTGTTCAGGACATTGACAAATTCTTCAAGAAGAGTGATACGAAAGGCGTTGCCAGTCCGCTGGACTTAATAGTTCCATCGAAGCTTGTTCGAAGCAAGAAAGCAAAATACAAGAAAGACGAAGCCACATCGGTGGAATATCACGAGTCGGTACTTGCGTACCCGAAGAACTTTGAGATTAAGGCTGTGCTGGGTTGGACGGTTGCTCCAAGCAATCAAAAGCTGATACCGCGCAATATTGTGTCGGCTATTAAGCACAACGTCATAACGACAATGTTGACGCTGCACGATCACACATTTCAGTTTAACCAGGATGGCTCGATGACGATTGAAGCGTCGTACAACGGAAGGATTGAGGGCTTGCTCGACGATGATGAAAGAACCAATTTATTTTTTAAAACATCGGAAGACATAAAGAAAACTAAGGAAATCAAAGACATGAAGCTTACAGCTGCTGGCAGAACTGCTGCTAAGAAAAAGGAAAGAGGCATCGACACCGCCGACGAAAAAGCTTTGAATCACATATGGACAAATATACTTAAGCAGGAGCTGCCCTATCCATCGACGTTCAAAGGAGAACTTCAGGGGGGAACAGCTACAAAATTCATCGGCAGCAGCGGAAAGACAGTCGCGGACGTCGCCGCCAAAGCTCGAACTGAGTGGAAAGCCGTCCAGCAATCAAAAAAAGCACAGAATGAATTCATCCGCCGCGATGAGCAGAGCGGCGCAGACAAGCTTCTAGAAGAGCTGCTCACCATTCGAGCCGATCAACACATACGGCTCTGGAAATCTCTAGAGGCAAAAAACGCAATCTACACGGTGAGTGTCAATAAAAGCGAAATGGATAATTACCTCAAAGCATCTGGAGGGGTGTTTGGCTCTTTTGAAGAGGACACCAAAGACAAATTCAAGATTCCTGCACCAGACTTCATTAATGTTAATCCGGAAAAGAAAGCCGAAGCATTGAAGAAGGCGACAGATGCAGTGAAAAAGGCAGGCGAGAAAGCCGCTCAGACTAAAGGCAAGAAGCCGGAAGATAAGCCACAGCCAACATCAACAAACGACACGCCCAACCCAAATCGCCCAGCATATCAATTCAACTATTTTTATTTTGGGGACTTGATAGAATCTGCTCTGGCAATTATAGCAGAAAATGGCGAATTTAAGTCTGAAAACGAAAATTTCAGGATTCTCTCGGGCCCAATGGTGTTTGGCACTGGGAAGAAGAAGGTGGCACTGAACATAGCGGATATTCCGGTATCCTTGAGCATGTTCAAAGACTTTTACACTGAAAACGTCGTGAAGCAGGGCAAGGTGCGATGGCCAATAGCAAGATTTTTAAGGAAGGTTGCAACCGAGATAATATTCAGCGCACTCGGAGGCGAATGCTATGAGAATCCTGTGACGTTGACTGCTCGAGGTGCTAAGAAGCTCTCCATGGATATCATGACTTTTCCAAAGGATATCATGGGAGCAGGAAGAAACAAAGCTGAAAAGCTTGAGATAGCAGCTGCGAATTCGAAATGGGCAAGTGTGGTGCCAGCATCCAGCATATTTGAGTATGTCGTCATGTATGCCAACTTCTTCCCAAGCACGGATAGAACGGGAAACCGAAAAAAAGACATCAAAGACGGAATATATCATCTTGAGCTGGGCAAGGATGTTGGGATAGTGAAGGAGATATCTCTTTCGAAGGAAAACAACCCGTACCTAGTCAGTGATAGGCTTGCTAGAGACGGAGAGATAAACAGGATAGCGCATCCATACCATGCAGATGTTAAGATGATCGGGAATACCTATTTTAAGCCTGGCTCGCGAGTGTTCATCAACCCTTCTATGACGGGCTTGGGATCCGCCACGAGTAGGAATTCCATCGTTTCAAAACTTGGCATCGGTGGGTACTATGTCGTTCTCGGAGTTTCGAGCACAATCGGCCCAGGCGTCTTTGAGACGACTTTTCGTGCTAAGTACGAGTCTCAATCATGGAAGACGTCATCATCGGCACCAACCCCCAAGAGTAGCGAAAAGGTTGAGACAAAGATTGATGCTGCACCCAACATGTCAGGGGGCATACTCATGAGTGAGCCTGCAGCAACAGGTGGTGAAGAAACGTTCTCTCGCCCAGCACCCGTCATTAGTTCTGCAGTCTCTTCTGAGCGTGGGAATGCCACTAGCATAGAAGTGATTCCTATGGAGAATGATGCTGACGAATTTGATAGGCTGGTTACAATATACAGTGAATACGTCTTGAGGGATACCGCCGAGAGAAAGGAGCTTTACTTGACACAACACGGATTGCATTCGATTAAGCTTGAAGCGAACTATATCGAAATAGACTCTTCACAGCATCCCCGTGGGAAGAGGCGCTACAAAGGTCCTGAATAAGTGCCTTAAACATGCGAGAAACAGCAGCATGGGGATATTTAGAATATGAGTAAAATGAAATCTCCAAAGAGGGCATTCTTGGATAACCTCGTATATGAGCACTTCGGCTATCCAGAGGGCACTGCTTTCCCGTTTGATGCTATCAACACACACAGCCCATTGTACGGGAAGGTGGACAGGAACGGAGATACGTGCTACCTGGTGTCTGACGAGGGCTCAGTAGAGAACTTCAAGGACGCCAGCAACTATTTTGCAGTCAACTTTGTGGTGAGGGCGTTTGAGGATTTCAGGAAGTCGTATAAAGAAGCCCTCGCCAATGGAGCCGAACCAATTGCGGGTTGGACAGATCTGACGCCCACTTCGGCATGGGTGGACTTCGAAGACTTGTATGCAATATCTCTTGAACAGACAAGAACGTTTCTCATTCGGAACTACCTCAAGCAGTATTCTCAAGAAATAATTGAATTTGATGACTTTATGAGGGTGTGCTTAAGGTTGCTGCAGCTTCTTGGCGAAGGGTATCCACTAACAAGAAGTTCGCATCTCATGTCCACCGCGATTCCGAGAGCGGTATCTGGGCTTGAAATTTCGCTGTTTTCGCCTGCTGGTGGTGCCGAAGAATCATTTCGAACGAATATGATAGAATCAAACCTTGAAGGGTTTGTGTCATATACGCACAAAGCTGCAAATTATGGATTTTGGGTTAACAAGAGATCACCATGGATATTGCAAGCGAATTTGGCATCTCACAGGATGCAGGAATATGCGCTGAGAAGTGGAGTGAAATACAACCCTGGTTCTGCCAGCAACTTTTTTGAGAAATATTTCATGAAGGCTCATCTGAATGACATGGACGATATTAGAGCGTTCTTTGTGGGGGTGTACGCCGAATACATTACGGCGTTTCCATATCTCAAGAAGACAAAATACTGCGGAGGCGTCACGGTATCCAAGTCAGTGAAAAGAAAGCTGATGGAAGAGGTATCAGAAAAGTACGGGGTTCAATACTGGCTTGGGGTGCTGGTGCGAGTGAAGCTGCTTGAGACAAAGATGGCATCCCCAGCTCAGAAGCGGGATATTGACAAGATAGTGAGAAGATCAATGTTGGCATATCGCCTTTATGGGCTCGAGAAGGCACTAAACGTGGTTAACACAGCAATCAAAAAACGAAATACAGCACTTTCTTCTCCTGGTGCCATTATTTTTCTTGACAAACCAACCAAAAAGAGTGTATACTATAATCAAGTCAAGCCAATAAGTGGCAAATCTTTATATGATTGGATGTAGATTTGATTTTTCAAACTTTGGACTCGAAAGCCGAATGTTTTGGATATTTTGTTGAAAACGAGCTTGTTTTTGACAATGTCCCCAAAAACCTTTCCGGAACCTGGAAATACACGCCCTCTGTGGCATCTTTGAGGGGCAACCTGGACTACGCATACATTGTTTCTGGCGGGAAAACTCTTGAAGAGTCCTGCCCAGAACATATGCTGGAAGATTGGGTTCAAGCAGAGAATGTTATGAAGGCATTTTTCCGCTCCTTTGCCCATGCAAAAGTCTCCTTGGACGAACACTGCTTTTACGACATGGTGCCTGAAAAGTTCTTGATCCAATATTACGGACTGAGAAATCGGATAACAGAGCACGTCCTGCAAAGCACGGCACGACCGGAAAACTGTGAATTCCTTTCAAGTGTTCACGAAATGCTAGCAACTATAGCATCTCAGAAGTTGAATGTCAACCCAAATGAGCTTAAGTCCAACTTTCATCAATTGAAGACAAGAAACTTTTTCAAAAAAATACTGAAGATTAACCCATATGTGCGGTATAATATGTTTGGATCGAAAACAGGAAGGCTCACGAATATTAAGGGAAGTTTCCCCGTCCTGACATTGGACACCGCTCACCGAAACATCCTTTCTCCAACTAATGACTTGTTTGTTGAGCTGGATTACAACGGGGCGGAGATAAGGACACTTTTGGCACTCTCTGGGAAGGATCAACCAAAGAACGATATCCACAAGTGGAATGTCGAGAACGTGGCAAGAGGGTTCACAACAAGAGATAAAATGAAGGAGAGGTTCTTTGCATGGCTGTACAATCCAAAGGCCCAGGACGAGATGATAGAAAGATATTACGATAAAGAGGTTGTGGGCGACTTCTGGGATGGGAGTGTGATAACGACTCCGTACGGGAGAAGGATGGATGCTGACGCACACCATTCTTTGAATTACCTGATTCAGTCAACAACGAGTGACATGGTGCTTGAGAATGCTTTGAAGATATTCGAGTACCTGTCAGGAAAGAAAACAAAAATAGCTTTCACTGTTCATGATTCTATTGTTCTTGACTTCGCTGCAGATGAGGAACAACATCTTAGCCCCATTCTGGAACTATTCGAAGAGACGAGATTCGGAACATTCAAAGCGAACGTTAGCGGTGGCAAGAAATACGGCAACCTCAAGGAGATGACTTGGAGACGATAATCGGAATAGGCAAGGCTGGCTGCAACATTGCCAGGAAGTTTGAAGAATACCCACAATACAAGGTGCTGAAGGTGGACTCAGAGGAATCGGACGAGAAGCGGTATTTGAAGCTTCCAGTGCGGGATTCAGCAGAGGAATACGAGGCAAGCCCACCCAAGACTGGAAACTTCTTCAAAGGGGTATCATCTGAACCGGTGCTGTTCATTCTTTGTGGCTCTAGTGCCGTATCGGGTGTCAGCCTTGTGCTCATGCATCAGTTGGTTCAGAAGAAGTGCAAGGTTCGTGTGCTGTACATCTATCCTGAGTTTGAGCTTTTGGGAGAATCGAAAGCACTGCAGGAGAAGGTTGTGAGGAACGTGCTGCAGCAATATGCAAGATCTGCCGCAATTGACAGGGTGTACCTGGTTTCGAATGTTGCACTGGAAGAGATGTCAGAAAACTTGACAATAATGAATTATCATGATATACTGAATAAGTTGGTATCTTCGACTGTGCACATGATCAATTATTTTGACAACAACAAGTCAGTTTCAGATACCTTCTCTGCTCCAGTACCTTCAGCCAGAATTTCAACTTTTGGTTTTGTCAATTTTGAGACAGGAGAAGAAAAAATGTTTTTTCCTCTTGACAATGTCCGAGAATTAAGGTATTATTATGGTATATCAAGAAAGAGATTGGAAACGGAATCTCAATTATTCAGGAAGATAGTCAATCAAGTGAAGGCAAAGAGAACAGAGAGCACAAAAGTGAGCTACGGAATATTCGCAACAGATTATGAACATGATTATGTCTACATCGTGGCCCACTCGTCGAAAATTCAAGAAAATGAAAATAACACTTGACAAACAAGAAAACATCTAGTATAATATAAGACAGTTGGTCAGGAAATTCGCTGACCTGCTATAGCCAATGAGCAAAAAAACTATAAGGAGGTTTATTATGGCTTTAGATATCGATCGAATGAAGGCAAAGTTGAATGCTTTGCAAAACAAGGGTGGCTCCGCTAACTCTTTCTGGCGTCCTAACGATGGGGAGAACAATATTCGTATTGTGCCGACATCTGACGGTGACCCCTTTAAGGAGCGGTGGTTCCACTACAATGTGGCAAAGGGAGGTTTCCTGTGCCCTAAGAGGAACTTTGGTGAAGAGTGCTCGGTTTGTGACTTCGGGAACAAGCTGTGGAACGAAGGAACCGAAGAGAGCAAGAGCCAGGCAAAGGATTTGTTTGCAAAGCAACGATTCTTTTCACCAGTGCTTGTTCGAGGTGAGGAAGGCGAAGGTGTCAAGGTTTGGGGATACGGCAAGATGGCGTATCAGAAGCTTTTGAACATCGTCTTGGATCCGGATTACGGCGACATCACAGACGCCGATGACGGGAACGATCTCAAAATCCTGTACGGGAAGCAACCAGGAGCGAACTTCCCGACAACCGACATTCGGCCACGTCCACGGAAGTCTGTATTGTGTGATGACGATGCAGGTGGAGATGAGAGGTGTGCTGAATTGCTTGAGACGGTACCAGAGCTTGAGACTCTTTTCGAAAGAAAGTCGACAGACGATGTTAACTCCCTTTTGGAAGTCTACATGGATACCATCGACGGCAACAACGAAGTTGAAAAGTTCGGCAACAACACTACCAGTGATGTTGTCGGGAGTTCGTTTGAAGATCTTTCAAACAGCTAGTTTTCGACTCCCCGCAGGGAGGCACGGGGTTACAGGTGTCTCAATTTTTATCAAGGAGGGTGGTGCATGGCAAAGATAACAAAGATTAAAACAGGCAAGGTTTCGTTTGAACAAATGAAGGCACTTGTCAACAAGCGAGCTGGCTCAACTGTTGCGTATAATCTTAAAGAGGATAACCCAACACAAGTGAAGGAGTGGATACCGACTGGCTCCCGCTGGCTGGACTCTATTACTTGCAAGGGAAAGCTGGCAGGTATACCTGTCGGAAAGATATCAGAAATCGCAGGACTCGAGTCAACCGGCAAGAGTTTCATGGCAGCACAGATTGCAGCCAATGCCCAGAAGATGGGTATTGATGTCGTTTATTTCGACTCAGAATCTGCCATTGATCCTGATTTTCTGGAACGCACAGGGTGTGATTTGGAAAGGCTCCTGTATACACAGGCACAGTCTGTTGAGTTTGTTCTTGAGACAATCGAGGACTTGCTGTCAACAGGTAACAAGCTTTTGTTCATATGGGATTCTCTGGCTTTGACGCCTTCGGTGTCTGATGTCGCAGGGGATTACAATCCAAATGCAGAGGTTGGCAAGAAGGCAAGAATCTTGTCTAAGGGTATGTCAAAGTTGGTGGTGCCAATTGCGAATGCAAATGCAACACTGCTGGTGCTTAATCAGTTGAAGACGAATATCACTCGTTCTCCTTCTGAGGCAATGACGACACCGTATATGACACCTGGCGGCAGAACTCTGCCATATTCATATTCATTGAGAATTTGGCTGACAGGGAGGAAGGCAAAGGCGTCATTTGTACTAGACGATAACAACTTCAGGATTGGCTCAGAGGTGAAAGCAAAGATCGAGAAATCGAGATTTGGTTCTTCTGGGAGAACTTGCAATTTCAAGATATTGTGGGGAGACACCGGAGATGTCGGAGTCCAGGACAAGGAAAGTTGGTTTGATGCTATTCAAGTGTCAGAGAACCTTCTTCAGTCTGGTGCTTGGTTCGCTCTGGTGCATGAAGACGGAACAGAAGAGAAGTTCCAAAGAAAAGGCTGGCTAGCCAAGCTATCCGATGAGAAATTCTGCAATAGGGTTTTGCAGATAATGGATGAAGATGTCATCAAGAGGTTCTCAGAAAGAACCGGCAAGGCATCTGATTTTTATGATACAGAAGAGACACCCGCCGAAGTCAAGGACGAGAAATAACCCGCTTGAGTCCTTGACTTCCACAGCCACTTCTGGTATAATAACCAGAAGTGGCTTTTTTATTTTAGGAGAAGAGAAAATGAGAGTAATGATAGTTGATGCGTTAAACCAGTTTTTGAGATCGTATATCGTGGATCCGAGTATGTCGATTCATGGCCAGCCAATCGGTGGCTCGAAAGGGTTCCTCAAGATTCTGAACAAACTCACAAGAGAAATCAAACCAGACAAGATAATCATCGTTTGGGATGGTGAAGGTGGCTCAAAGAAGAGGAAAGCTGTCAACAAGAATTACAAGGCAGGGAGAAAGCCAATCAGGCTCAACAGGGATGTTCGAAACATGTCTGAGCAGGAAGAGGCAGAGAACAAGTCTTGGCAACAGATACGAGTGTTGGAGTACTTGAACTACACACCTGCTATTCAATTTCTAGAGCCATATGTGGAAGCAGACGATGTCATTGCAGCGATTGTTCAGCACCCCTCAATGCAGGAGTGGGAAAAGGTTATCGTGTCTTCTGACAAGGACTTCTTTCAGCTCCTTGACAACAAGACGGTGTTGTATCGTCCCACTCAAAAGCAAGTGCTGAACAAGAACAGAGTGCTTGAGGAATTCAAGATTCATCCAACGAACTTTGCGTTGGCCAGGGCATTGGTTGGTGATGCCAGCGATAACCTGGTAGGCATCAAGGGTGTTGGCTTGGGAACTGTGGCAAAACGTTTCCCATTTTTGGCAGAGGAGAAGACTTATCATCTCGAGGACTTGGTTGAGGACTGCTTGGAGCAAGAGAAGCCGCTTAAGGTGCATCATGCCATTGTCGAAGATCAAGAGCTGATAAAAGAGAATTACAAGCTCATGCAGCTGTACACTCCCCTCATCTCTGTGCAGACAAACACTCGAATCACAGAAATTCTGGAAGATTTTGAACCAGAGTTCAACAAAAGCGGTTTAAGAGCGGAAATGCACAGGGATGGAATTGGAGAAGTAGCACTGACAGACATATTCGCAGCATTTAACAGATTTGTTTCAGATTTCAAGAAATCCCTTGACTAATCGGCGCTCATGAGGTATAATAAGACATGAATTAAGGAAGAAAAATGAGTCAAGAGCGGGAAGATTTTTCGAAGTTTGGGAAGTCGTTTCAAGAGGGTTTATGTCAATTGATTTTGGCAGACCGCCCTTTTGCAGATCAGTTATTCGAGGTGTTTGATGTTAACTTTTTGGAACTCAAATATCTGAGGGTATTTGTCGGACTTATCGGCAATTATAGACAGAAATACAAAGTACACCCAACCCAGAAGATAATGCATTCAGTTATCAGGACGGAGTTGAAGCGGGAACCGGAGACAATCCAGGTTCGCATCAGGGACTATTTTGCCAGAACCATCAGCTCAGAGCTGGAGGTTGAGGGGGCAAAATACATTAAAGACATTTCTTTGGATTTCTGCAGAAAGCAGAAGTTGAAAGAGGCGATGATTCGTTCTGTGTCTCTTATCAAGAAGTCTTCTTTTGACGAAATAAGCAAAGTCATCAATGATGCTATCAAGCTTGGGAGTGACAACGACTTTGGATATGACTATCACATGGATTTTGAACGAAGGTTCGAAAAGAAGGAGAGAAATCCAGTCACAACAGGGTGGCAAGACATCGATCAATTGATCAAGGGCGGCTTGGGCAAAGGAGAGCTGGGTGTCTGTATTGCACCCACAGGAGCAGGCAAGAGCATGGCACTGGTGCACCTTGGGGCACAGGCACTCAAGGAAGGCAAGAATGTTGTGCACTACACCCTGGAGCTGGCAGATACAGTGGTTGCTAGTCGATATGACAGCTGCATCACTGGAATTGGCTTGTCTAACATGGTGCCCTTCAAGGAGAAGATTCTAGAAGAGATTCAGTCAATTGAGGGAAAACTGATTGTGAAGGAATATCCAACAAGATCAGCATCTGTGGAAACTCTGAAAAACCACCTCGAAAAGATGAAGGTGAGGGACTTTTCACCCGATTTAATCATCGTTGATTACGGAGATCTCCTTCGTCCAATTTCTTCTGCAAAAGAAGAGAAAAGACATCAGCTGGAGACTATTTATGAAGAGCTTAGAGGAATAGCACAAATGCATGAATGTCCACTTTGGACTGCGTCGCAGACTAACAGAAGTGGATTAAACGCCGAAGTCATAACGATGGAAGCGATATCTGAAGCATTCAACAAATGCTTTGTGGCGGACTTTATTTTCACAGTTTCTAGAACGATAGAGGACAAGAATACCAACTCTGGGCGAATATTCATAGCCAAAAATAGAAATGGACCAGATGGGATAGTATATCCGATATTTATGGATACTAGTAACGTGAAAATCAAGGTTTTGCCACCAGCCGGTGAATCTGTGGACGATATCATACAGGGTGCTGCGAAGAAACAGCTCGCGAGATTAAAAGAGAAATACAAGGATTTTAAGGGAGAAAAATAAATGGAATTATCAAATCAAATACTGTCTGACATCACGGTGCACATGAAATATGCTCGGTTTTTGCCTGAAGAGAACAGGAGAGAAACTTGGCAGGAAATAGTCACTAGAAATATGCAAATGCATCTTCGAAGGTTCCCAGAACTCGAGTTGCAAATAAGGAAAGCATATAAGGCAGTGTATGATAGAAGGGTTCTTCCATCAATGAGATCTCTCCAGTTTGGTGGCAAGCCGATAGAGGTAAATCCAGCGAGGATATTCAACTGCAGCGCGGTTGCGATTGACGATCATCGAGCATTCAACGAAGTCATGTTTTTGCTTCTGTCTGGGTGTGGTGTTGGTATCTCGGTTCAAAAGCACCATGTTGAGAAGCTTCCGGAGATTCGCAAGCCTGTCTCTAATAGGACGATGCGATATCTTATCGCTGATTCCATTGAGGGCTGGGCTGATGCGATTAAGGTTCTGATGGAGTCATATCTTGGTAAGCGAGCTGCCCCCATTCGTTTTGATTTTCGTGCTATTCGAAACAAGGGAGAACGTCTCATCACTTCTGGCGGTACCGCACCAGGGCCACAGCCCCTCAAGGAGTGCCTCATGAAGATAAGAGGAGTCCTAGACGACAAAGAGGACGGAGAGATGCTCTCAACGATTGAGTGTCATGACATCATCTGCTATATTGCGGATGCCGTCCTGTCCGGTGGTATCCGCAGATCTGCTCTGATATCCATCTTTTCAGCTGATGATAACGAGATGTTGGCAGCCAAGTCAGGAGACTGGTGGGAATCAAACCCACAGCGAGGAAGAGCAAACAATTCAGCAATGCTCCTTCGGCACAGGGTGCAGCAAGACGATTTTCTTTCTTTGTGGGAGAGGATAGAGGCATCTGGATGCGGAGAGCCTGGATTCTTGTTTTCGAACGACAAGGAGAGGCTCACAAATCCATGTGCTGAAATCTCTCTTCGCTCTTGCCAAATGTGCAACTTGACAGAGGTGAATGTTAGTGATGTTGAAAACCAAGAGGACTTAAATGAAAGAGTCAGGAGTGCCACTTTCCTTGGAACACTGCAGGCTGCCTACACGGACTTTCATTATCTGCGATCGGTATGGTCGACAAACTGTGAGCGTGATGCCTTGTTGGGTGTCTCTATGACTGGCATAGCTTCTGGAAAGATAGAAGACTTGAACCTTGAAGAGTCAGCCGCCATAGCGAGGGAAGAAAACGAGAGGGTTGCGAAGATCATTGAAATTAACAAGGCATCTAGAGTGACGACTGTGAAGCCAAGTGGCACATCCTCAATAGTCTTGGGGACTAGCAGTGGCATCCATGCATGGCACAGCGAGTATTATATTCGCCGCCTTCGGGTTGGCAAGAATGAGGCAATATACAGGCATCTTGCGAAGAATCACCCAGACTTGGTGGAGGATGAGTATTTCAGCCCACACACCACAGCGGTGATATCAGTGCCTCAGAAGTCTCCAGAGGGAGCAATCACACGCGATGAGAGTTCTTTGCAATTGCTTCGAAGAGTTAAGAGATTGAACGAAGAGTGGGTTCATAATGGACACCGGAAGGGCCCGAACCATCACAACGTTTCTGCGACTATTTCTGTGAGGGATAGCGAGTGGACTGATGTCGGAGAGTGGATGTGGGAAAACAAGGAGTCTTATACAGGGCTCTCCGTGCTTCCTTATTCCGATCACAGCTATAAGCAGGCTCCATTTGAGGAGTGTTCGAAAGAGACATATGAGGCATTGCTCGAGACTCTGAAGAAGGTTGACTTGTCAAAAGTCCGAGAAGAAGAAGATAATACGGACTTATCGGGTGAAGTGGCTTGTGCTGGTGGCCAATGTGAGGTAAAATTCCTCTGACAGGGTAATTACAGTATGAAGAAATTATTTGAAAATTGGAACCGATGGGTGTTGAGTGAGGGTATGGACGATCTCGTCGATGGCAACAGGATTCACCTATATCACTATTCTAGGGCAGAGGAAGACACTATCTTGCTTGATCCGAAGAGATTCGAGTCTGGCAGAAACAGCTGGAGCATGAGGGAATACAAAATCTCACCCTTTCCCCGAGTGTTCTTTTATGCCGACCCCACCAAGACTGAAGCCGAGATAGCCCACGGGGCACCATACGAGACTTCAGTGTTGGCTTCTGACATCTACGACATGA